>Ga0247843_1000884_pt1 | contig 66521 bp, 47 predicted proteins | sample LaCruzMarch2017__FD_192420 | JGI IMG/M metagenome (GOLD analysis project Ga0247843, IMG submission 192420) | Freshwater microbial communities from meromictic Lake La Cruz, Castile-La Mancha, Spain - LaCruzMarch2017_8m | ecosystem: Environmental > Aquatic > Freshwater > Lake | place: Spain...
TTCATAGAATCAATAGTTTAAGATATGATGGCCGTTTTTTTGTGACATTTATCTAATTCCTGATATATTGACCAACACTCTCCAAAATTGTCAATGGGAGCGAAAAAATAAAAATTCGATATCAGTACATCAAATCAAAGCCCATGGATCTGGTGACATTGGGTATCATAACTTTCTCGGTATGTTTCACCCTCAACTCTTTCGGCGGAGCCCCTATCTGCGACTTGGCCACTTGAGGTGCAAGTTCAATGACAAATTGGCGAGGAAGCATATGAGTAAATAGTGTTTGATATATCATTATAGAGCCAAATTTAATTTAGAATTCATTGGGACTATCTATTTTGATTATATTTCTATTGCCCATGAAGTATCCACATATAGAAATCACCTAATGACTCCAGTACTTGTAGCGAAAAGCTGCGCCCCTGGCATTACACATTATTTAGACATAACAAAAACGTGTGGTCGAGGGACATCATTGCCTGCCATTTGTTGGAGAGGGTCGCCCAACATCATTTATTTCGTCATCTTGTGACTAGGATGAGGAGGAGATGATGAAATCCTCCATCAACCGCATCGTTGCATCAGTTATTCTATTCCATATCGTTGTAATGCTTCCACACACAGCTGCATTTTCTGCTACACTCGACGATATCATCCTTCAACCTACGAAATCATTGCTGCCAAAAGTTGTACCCCCTGCAATCGTGTACACCATCGCAGGCTCTGACTCGGGTGGTGGCGCAGGAATCCAAGCCGATCTCAAAGCCATACACACAATTTCCGGTGGGTCCTGTCATGGTTGCTCTGCAATCACTTGTCTCACGGCACAAAACTCGCGGGGCGTCACTGGTGTCCACGCTCCTCCGGTGGAGTTCCTACGGACACAATTATCCGCATTGGAGGGAGATTTATTTCCATTGGCAGTAAAAGTGGGCATGCTCGGAACGAGAGAATTGGCCGAGGAGGTTGGTGCATGGATATGCAAACTCAAGAAAAACGGAAACAGCGGACAGCAGGTAGCGCCATTGGTGGTGGTTGATCCTGTAATGATATCGACTTCTGGACATAAACTGATTGATGACTTTGCCAAATCCGCATTGATTGAAAAGGTCTTCCCTTTTGCAGATTTAGTAACTCCGAACAAGTTTGAGGCAGAAGAGCTATTGGGGAGGAAGTTGCGAACGTATGATGATGTAGAGGCTGGTGCACGTGAGATTTTGGCCATGGGTCCAAAAGCAGTACTGATCAAAGGAGGACATTCCTTATCGGAAGAACAAGGAAAGGAACGCACATCGGAGAATAATGATTCATCTGGATCACAAGATTATCTGCTAATGTCAATTGAAATATCAGAGGTAGGAAAGCCCGTAATAGATCGACAACGCTTGTGTGACGGGTCAAGAGGTATCTGGCTACGAAGTGAGAGGTACGACACCGACAATACACACGGTACTGGATGCACACTATCATCGGCGATTGCTACAGCGTGGGCCATGGGACAAAGAGAGCGTGAGATATCGGCTGGTGAAAAAATAGGTGCAGTTTGCTCCATGTATCTCGTTGATGCGTGCTGTGTTGCAAAGGCTTACGTCAATGCTGGTATCGCTCGTGGTGTGCAGCTTGGAAAAGGTCCTGGACCCGTTGCTCATACGGGCTTTCCCAATTCACACAAGAACTTCCCAACAATTGAATTGAATGCAAATGTGACCTCAAAACTTGCATTCCCTTCAATGCAATCTTACCATAGCGCCAAATCTTCATCAGCATCGTCTTCGTCGGCTGTCACGCTAGGTCGGATTTTGCCTATTGTAGATAGCGTGGAATGGGTCGAACGGCTTGTATCAATACCCGGAATTACCGACATTCAACTACGCCTTAAAGATACATCAGATTACGCAACAATATTAGATCGCATCCAACGTGCTCAAACGCTTTGCATATCAAATGGAATTCGTTTATGGATTAATGATCATTGGAAAGCGGCTATAGAAGCGGGAGGGTGTTTTGGGATTCATCTTGGTCAAGAGGATGTAGCATCATGTGTAGATGATGGTGGTCTTGATTTGATCCACTCGAGTGGACTAGCGTTCGGTGTATCTACCCATTCGTACTCCGAGCTGGCTGCGGCATTGGGTGTGAGACCAAGCTACGTATCACTGGGTCCAGTCTTTCCAACTGCCAGCAAGGATGTTAAATTCGATCCGCAAGGTTTGGAGACAGTCAGACAGTGGAGGAGGTTAATGCCACCATCTATCCCATTAGTGGCAATAGGGGGTATTGGAGACGCATACATTGCGAAGAAGGTACGCGAATCTGGGGCGGACTGTGTTGCGATTATCAGTGCTGTGACAACACATGAGGATGTCCACAAGTCAGTATCAGACCTAAACGACGCTATGAATTAAGTTAGAATTGACTATTACTTCTTGAACCGCGCCTTGACGACGTCTGCCTTTGTTTAGTTCGCCGTGAGGTTTCATGCAGCGGCCTCCTCTGACGGGCTCGAGGATTACCTTCCCCAATCCCATTCGACATAGAGATACTCGGGAAGGAAAATCCTCTCCCATATGTTAAGGAAAAGTATATGGCGAGAATTATCATCAGATTTCTTTTGTCAGCCAAGAACCTAAGATTGAATCGAAACTTCACCTCGTTGTATTGCTTCATTTCCCGAAACCGTTTGGAGAGCATATCATCATAATCCATCTCAGAGGATGAAGGAGGGGCCGTCAGCAGGATCTTTTCATTCAAGTAAGACGAGATCCAAACAAATAGCTCAACGAAAACAGGAATCTCATAACTTCTGATTGCCGAAAACATTGGATCGCCGATATAAGTCAAGACAGGGTCGCACTTACACAATCCGACACTTAGCTGCTGTCGTCCTTCATCCGTTAGTTTGCCGTCGGGACCACGTGCAGGAAGAGATAAACTGATATAGCCTTTGTCATTAGTACCAGTTGAACCCAATCCGAACATGCTCCACAGTCCACTCGAGACATGAGGCTCCTCGGGCAAAACCTGATAATCCTGCGGTAAAGCCACCAAGTATCGAGCCTGAAGTAAAATATTATCGAGGGCTACCTCCTCACCACCACCTATTTTGCCCTCAAATAAAGCATTTAGCTTTGCTTCCATGCGTTCGAGGATGTCCAGTCCGGTTCGTCGCTTTTGATTTTGTGCGTACATTTCCTCCAATAGATTAGTCATGTCCAACTGACAATCTATCAATTTGCCGTTGGGGGGTGGATTAAATGCAGTGAGGTTGCGTTCATGATCTTCTAACAGTTTCGACGTCAATGCATCGGCGCGACAAGAATTCAACACACTATTCACAATGGTCACCACACTTTGAGAATACACGCGTAAAACTCGTTGTACCAATACTAACGATCTAGAATATTCCTTGGCATTTGAGAAGTCCAACTCACGAGCACGTTTAAGGAATATGGCGAGTGGGACAGTGTAATAATGTGCATTGCATACAATGAACGATTCCCATTTAGAATTGTAAGCACTTGGTGATGTTGGCTTTGGTGTACGAAGAAAGGGGACAAACTTAACACGTCGGCGAGTAGCTACGCTAGCGGCAGCGCTGCGGAGGAAGTCTCCCGCAGTTCCTCCAGTACCCACACCAATACTACCACCAGGACCAACCTGCTGCTTCAATACGTAATTCCAAGGTTCCAAGTAAGCAAGCCAGGTTTCCAGAGCACCATAGAATATTGATCCACGATCATGAATGGCTCCGCAACTCAGACCCAAGCGAATATAATTGAAGTGGGAGGGCTGTATGGCTGTCAGCCCGGGAGGCAGAGGCCATGGAACTTCATTGCATGTTGAAGATGATCCAATCCCTCCAACCTCGCCGATGGTAGTGTTGCCCTCTCTCTCCTCTCGTTGCCTCCGATGTAAAGCACTTGATGCCTCGTGCACTTGTTCCCACATGGAAACATCGGAAATCAAATGCCTAATCAGTGTTATGATCCCTTTCATTACCTCTACCGGAGGAGGTACAAAGTCTGAACGTACCGGCCTGGCCAATTCCATCGAGTCTCGCAGCGTCGGACCGTCAACTATCGTACCTGTACGGATTTGTCGATACCGTGTCACACCATCGCTCGTCGTGGGTGCGACGTTTCGACCCTCCATCCAAAGCTCGATAATTAGACGGAGGAAAAATTCTGACAAACGATTGTGTGAAACCATCGCTGGGTCGACAAAGGCAGAGGTGTCACGACGATCGAAACACTCTATCCCGATGCCAACTAATGAGCCTTGTCGGTTGTATTTTTGGCCATGTGACAGGTAATAATCGAAGTATCCAGCCAAGAGGTGACGATAGATACGTTGCCCATATCCAGGCGTTTGTGACGACCGTTCAGACCACGTTGAGTTACACAATGGAAAACGAATAAAGATTGTGATGTAGTACTCTAACATGGTTAGATCGACACTTGGTTCAGGCGCAAGCTTCTCTGGAGTGCCGTTGTTCAATGCTGCCCGAGAATTCATTAGTGAAGAGGATGGCGATGGCTTCGATGATGGTGGCGATGCACCAAATCCACTCACATGACGTTGTTGTCCACCACGTTTTAAGTGCTCCTCCATACGTAACAATTGGAAATGACGTCTCAATCCCAACTGATCGATACCCTTCGAGCCTGAATTTGGAGCAAGGATGAGCGTAAGGATACGCGTGGCATTCTCTTTGCCTATCGTCCCCCTTGCTGTCACACTCGCTACTGTCATTGCTGCACCTCCACCTCCCATCTTCTCCTCCATTTCATCAAAGCACACATGCCAATTATCAACCAACGATGGTGCTAAATGCGTCATTGTACCCAATGGCAAACCGTATCGTACGTATATCGCTGACATTGCATCGATGAGAGTCGGTGGCATGTAGCGACTTCCTCCGTCAATATTGCCATCACCATCTTCTTGCACCGATGACGCGGGCGCACGAAGTAGACGAACAATGGGATCATTCTCCATCGATGGAGATGACGCAGTGGAGGAGGGCGAGGATGCACCCACTCGTGATGATCGAGTGACGGCGGGTGACGCATGTTGGCCCAGCCACCCTCCCTCGGCATGTCTGTAATCATCCACGACTTTAATAACCCCAGTAGTAGACGTCGGTGATGATGTGATGGATGGAGAGGATGAGGGGGATGATCTAGCGTCAACAAAGTCAACAACATCCTTTTTATTATTCCATTCTCCGAATGCTCTATCAAGGATGGGTAAGAACATGTTAACGAAACGACGTTCGGCACCGATCCCACCCGCGGGAAGCTCATCACGGAGGAATGACAGTAGAGCCAATGCCGTGTCCTGGGGCGGTAACTGCTCTCCCTTGCCCTGGCCCGCGAGTGCCTCCTCGAGTAGCATGGTATGTCAAATCAACAAAGGCGGGAACCATTCCCCCAACGCCCTCCACATCACATGAGGAGGCTTGTGCCTGGCATGATACTGGCATGCCAGTGTCAATCACCAGCTCATTCATTTCACGTATCCCGTCGTTTCTTAGTCGGTTATACTACATCGTCGCGCTTTCCACATCGCATGACTGACCATATCAATAATAACTTTGTCTTTTGTTGTAAGCGGTCATTATCATCGCGACGTTTATCAGCGTCAAAATATGCAGACGACGCGAATTCAACGAAATATAATAGCATTATCAAACATCATCATCATCATCATCATGTCAAACGAAAGAGACGGATAGGTGTAATAGGCGGAGGCGCCAGTGGAATGTTCGCAGCGACTGCCGCTGCCGAATCAGTGCGCAAATTATTAAACGAGTCCTCTCAGTCTTCGGCAGGCGCGGCAGTAGCAGAACGATGCGATGTGATAGTATTCGAGGGGACATCCAAAACCATGTCCAAGGTACGTATTAGTGGTGGAGGCCGGTGCAACGTCATGCATGACATCACCAAACCATTGCCACATATATTAGCATCATACCCCCGTGGACAGAAAGAATTACGTGGGACATACACTAAGCGTTTCACACCACATGATGCATACGACTGGTTTACTAGTCGTGGTGTGACGCTCAAGACGGAAGAGGATGGACGAATGTTCCCAATTACTAATGATTCAATTACTATCATTGATTGTATAACACACGCGGCAACAATTGCAGGTGTGGAAATACGAATGAAGGAAAAGGTGGAATGTGTGGAATGGCAAGAGTCGAGTGTTGGTGATAGCAACGATGGCGAAGGTCGATTTGCTATCACTCTCTCATCGAGATTATCGAATAATGATGCCTCATCATCGTCTGGGAGGGTAGAACATGTAGAACGATTTGATGCTGTGATACTTGCTACTGGATCATTTCCCATGGGTCATGAAATAGCAAGATCTCTTGGTCATACAATTGTCAAACCTGTTCCATCATTATTTACACTGGATGCACAGGATCTTGTTAGAGATGGAGGGATATTTAATGGATTGGCGGGTGTTGCCGTACCCTGGGCACGGTTGACGTTGGTCATTAATGACGGCGTGGTTGGAGTGGCAACTTCTGAGGACAACATAGTCTCTGATGCTGAATCGGTCGATAACGAGGTGGATAAAACAACACTAAAGAAGGGCAAGAGACGAAAGAAGAAATCGTCGACAATAATATCGCAGGAGGGGCCACTCCTTATTACCCACCACGGTGTTTCTGGTCCCGCGGCATTACGACTGTCTGCATTCGCTGCACGAGAGTTTCATGAATTGACATATCAATGCGATATTAAGGTACATTTCTGTCCAAAATGGGAGGATGAACAATCCTCGATTAAGAGTGGGGTAGGCTCTGAGAACGTACTAATGGATGCTCTATGGGAAATGACGCGTTTGATGCCCAAACGAAGAGTATCTACTGGCTGTCCATTATTTATGAAAGGGATGGAGACTCCCAGTTTTTGCTATAATGACGACAAGGATTCGCCGAAAATTCTACCGATAATACCCAAACGTTTGTGGTCGGCCCTTGTCCAACATTCAAATATCCCAAGTGACCTCATTTGGGGAGATGCATCCAAATTGATGGTACGATCTTTAGCGAATAACCTATCTGCATTCCCACTCAGAGTAGCATCCAAGGGTATCTTCAAAGAAGAGTTTGTCACTGCGGGTGGTGTGAATTTAAATGAGGTACAAATGAGTAATATGCAGAGTAAGGTAACACCTGGACTGTTCATGTGTGGAGAGGTGTTAGATGTTGATGGAGTCACCGGCGGCTTCAACTTTATGGGTTGTTGGAGTACAGGATATGTTGCAGGACAAGGTGCAGCTCAATTTTGCTTGGAGGAACAAATAGCAGATTTGATCGGGTAATTTAACAATGGAGCTTACCTACTCCAGTCTTCGATTTGTAGGAGGGCATGTTTTTCAATTCACGCTTAATGTAGAAGTAGGGAGGAAGTTTCATTTGGACGACACGCTTCTCAAGAGATATTTGTAATGACCCATCGCCTGCCCGTGATAATCTTCAACGCCTGATTTCCAGTGTCGCCTCCGCCAACCTACTATGCGATTATCTGGTCGTTAATGTCCTAGTCTACCCTCCAATATTACAAATGCATCTATACTTTGCTGTGGCTTAACTTTGACCCATTGAACAGAAAGGTGACCCTAGCGTGACTCAAAACACCGGTATGATATTGATGCTTCCCCTCGCAGCAATGCAAGGAAAAGTTCAATATTCGCGATGACGAGTGTTGATCATGACGATTTCATGAGATGCCGCACCCAAACCCTTACCGGGGTACGACAATGGCCTTCTCTGAGCAACCCTCCCTGAAACTAGATGGCTCGAGGCTATGAATCTGCCTCATGTTGGATAATTGTCACGTTTTACCAATCAATTTAAGCTTATATTTAGGGTTAGGGTTAGTGAAACTCTTACCAACATGGATGATGAGTAGGAGTAGATGTTCTATCGAAGCAAACTCCGCCTAAGGACATCTTCCATTACCCACTGATCATCTCGCTGTGCCTTTCCATACAAGATACTACCACCACTTAAACTTGCCGTTAGGGCCTCATACGAGTCTAATTTTTCAACCAAGGTATTCACATCTGGAGTACCAAAGGCTAGACTTGCCATGGTCGGCAGTCCTGTCTCCATCGACACTCGTGTGGCCCAAGATGAAAGTGAAGATATTGTTCGAGCAGCATCATCATCATCATTGTTTGATTTTCCTCTCTCTAGTATGGACGTTGTAATCAAATCGAGCATAGATCCATTCTTGCCTGATGATGGACTTTTCGATAACACATCACACATTCCAGGCAGTGTAGATGCAAGGAAGGTGAATAAGTGACATTGCGGAAAGTGGGTTGGCAATAGTGAATTTGCTAGTTTTTGAGATAATGTCCCATTGATCGTAATCGGTACATTCGTGAGCAGTGATGATAGTTCTATAATATGGGATAGACGTGGAATGGCATTGAGAAGATGATGTTGCGCGAGCATCGTTCGATTACTGTCGTTCTGTTCATTTTCGCCGATATCCATGTTGACACATGTCGCAAGTTCCAACACTGCAGTAAATGACGACGTCACCTCTTGGATCTCCTTCATAACGCGAAAGTAATGGACACTATCACTCTCCTTTCCTGCTAACATACGGGCCACATCTAATATGATTACTAGTGCAGCCGCTGCCACGTGAGTCATAGGTGGCATAGATGAATATTCAGATCGTCGCACTGGTTGAAAGGGTGTGTATAATGGAGGCATGGCCAAAGTTGATAGCTCTAAAGATACGATGGTACCATGTCTCATCCTACCGGGCATAGAAGTACTACTTTGAGTCATCCAAGTAGGTGGTAGATGAGGCAAAAGCATTTCCTCCTTGGTATCTAGCAGGATGGACGGTGAGTTCGAAGTTGCCGACCATACCCCACCAAGTGTACATGGTGCTAAAATCAATGATGCACTACTCTCTGGATCATTGTCAACATTGCTATCATCTCCACTGTTGTTGCGTATGGAAGTATTTTCAAACAAAGTGTCCGCAACCGCCTTGGCAAGATCTATTGCCGCACCTGATCCTATCCCAACAATTACTCCACACCCTGATCCACCCCCCTCCTTCAATCCAGCTCGTTTCGCCAATGACACTGCCTCAGTAACACTTGATAATGTTGGAAATGCCGAGCTTATATGACAGGGCACAGTGCGGAGATTAAATTCCAAAGCAAGACATTGTACATTCCGTTCCACGAAGGATTGGACACGCGTTTCATTTTGCTGTCGTTGAAGTTTGAGCTCGTTGGATGATGATACACTTGTTTTGGAGGTCTTGGTTCCAGCCACGGCGGTCGATATAGCAGGTGGGGCTGATGATGATATTACTAGGCATGGCGACGATCGAAGATGTGTGATGTTATGACGGATGTAGTCGCGTAGTGGTTGTTGCATGGTTCATCTGCTCCACTGTCTCCTCGAACACCACAAACAAAACACGTCGGGTTTCATTTGGCGGGTCACCGTAAAAAACAAACAATTCTACCTAATAATGACGACGCCTCGGCTGTCGCCGGAGAGACAGCGGTCGCAGCTGCTTAATGACGCCAGCTCTCACGGACAATATCTATGGTCTAATCGTGATGTGGAGAATTCATTGCTCTGGTTCCAATCTTCGTCGTCGTCGTCGTCGTCCGCCCAAGAGATAACAGCAGTGGAGAAGGAGGAGGGCAGCAATGACAAACAAATAATGGAGGAGGGATATGAATTCTTACGTAGGCTATTGCATTCTCCCGGAATTCTATTTGAACGACAATCATTTAAGAGGAATAAGAGGAAGCAAGTTGGATCATCTCTCGAAATCCTCAACAATGATCATGTTGTTACTAAGAGGAGTGATGAAAACAAGTCTACTCGTTCACCTTTGCAGTCGATCCTTAAGGGATATTATCGATTAATGCCATCGTGTTTAGTATCTGACAACAGCAGCAATGATACGCGATCGTTGCCGTCGGAATGCATGGAGAATGATACAGTAACAACTACCACCACCACCACTATGACATTCAAGGAAAGGATACAGAACGCTGCCTCGGTTGCTTCATCGAGGCTCCTCACTGACATATGGTCTATCATACACGCTAGGAGTCACAACGTCGATATATATCAGGCCTACTCAAATGTCGTGGATCGGGATCGAGAGCGACAGTCAAGAGAGAAGCGAGGTGTGAATGGACGAGGTGGGAAGAGGATGATATCATTCGATGAATACATGACACTCCCACCTACTTGTGCACGAGTAGCGTACGCGTCATGCTTGTATGACAAAATGATTGCCTTGTGCCATAGGGAGAACTGTGACGATTCAACCATCATCGGAGTTAATCATGATGACGACGATGACGACGATCACTTGCCATCTCAGCTGTACATATTTCTACACAAATTGTTGGGACTGGCGGCAACGAATGCGAAAATTCGAGAGGTGATTATGCTCATCCTATTGGAACCGAAAAGGAGATCACAGGTGAATCATAGAGACGATTCTAATGGTAGTTGTATGTCGACAAAAAATGTTGAGATTGCATGTACCTGTCCACCCCTGTCGACGCTTGTTCGAATGATACTCCGTTCGAATATTACGGAAGAAGACACAATAATATCAATGAAAATGGAGGTATGGTGGTCTCTTTCGTCTCCACTCATGTGTGCAATATCGCTTGGGTACCTCTCAATAGCAACTGAATACATTCGACATTGGATAAAGACTGCGGTTCTCGGTCATGTTGAGTTGTATAGCAATGTTGCAGCGAGAGTTTGTTCTAACGATGGAAACAAAGATGTGGACGATTTATTTGTCCATGCAATTTGCAGAATAATACAGTTCCGATCGACGAGCGAAAGACTCGATATTCTCAGCCGTCGTGCTTTACAGTCCATCGAAGAAGATGGTTTGCTGGGATTATCGCTGGGAAGCTGTGAAAGAGAGGACGAAGGAGAAGATACCGCGTTTGTTATTTCATTAGCATGGAAAGCAATCCATCGTGAATTGCAATAATTTGATGTACGTACATGATTTGCATTGATGATATCGCAATAATTTTCTATTCAGCGAGTAGCATCTTCTTACTTTGTCCTTGCGTGACGATGCTGATGAAGCAATATGAGATATATGTAGGACTTCTTTTTATTTTACTCATGCCATAGTGATGGCAGTCGATAAGGAATCCCCGACTCGTATGATTCCACCCTGAATGACCTTCGCATACCAGCCTCTTAATCCGTCTTCCTCGGCCAGCGCTTCAATGAGATATTTACATCTTCCTTCTGATTTAATGTACGACAGCTTGCACAAGTTCATACATGGTTCAATCTTTTCAGTGATTTCCACGACAACATCTTCAGTCGTCGGGTTCCCAACCGATGATGACGATGATGATGACGAGAAACGATATTGTATCCCAACTTGGAAGTATGTAAAGTCTACACCGTCCACTAGAATATTCTCGCCTAAATCACCGTCACGATAACCGATGGTAGCAAAGTATCCACCGTCTAAATTGCGAACGTACGAATTAACGTCTGTCGTTAATATCGAAATCGCTCTAGTAACAGTAGATTGTAATGCCACTGAACGATAATGGTTGTAATCCCCTAATGCACCAGCTTCAGTAGCAACAATCATCGGTACAGACTCTTTACGTGTGGTATAATACCGAGACGATGGCAAACTACCTTCTGGCAATTGATACGGTCGAACAGCCGTTCGGATTACACGACCGCGAAATTCTTCTTCATCTGATGTAGAGGATGTGGCAATGGAGGAGGAGGATTGTATGCGTTGTATTTTCAATGACACGTCAACACCGATCGCCCTTGCAATCTTACGATTGAAGATACCTCTTGTAATCGAGGGAGATAAATGATCAACAAATGCGTGATTGAAATGTCCAGCTTGACGTAAAGCAACGTACGATCTCGATGGATGTTGGAATGTCACGAGCGGATGAATAATCGACAACTGCGTCCTCCCCGTCGATGACGACACCACGTGCGTAGATGATAATGGTGACATCCTCATGACGATCGCGGCAATGGCGAACCACAATGAGGAGGCGACGATCGCAGACCTCATCGACATGACATTTCTGATTTCTGCCCTACCTCCTTTCCCCTCGTTAATTCCTACTACAACGCATAGGTAGGTACCTTACGTTATCTTCCACCCAAGAGAGAGCCCCGCCCCTTCCTTTCCCGCCTGGGTCACCTCCGTCCGTCTTCCATATCAAATCCGCCGGCTCGGGACGGTTTTGTATGGCTACTTCACGCGACGACGGCGGGGATGAGAACGAGGAGCGGGCGCCCCTCGCCGCCACTACTACCACGCCACTCGACGAGCGTATTCTTTCTGTGATTCGACGTACAAGGAAAGATGACGAAAATGGTAATCGAACACTCCGTCCGGCAACTCTCGCATCAGAATTAGGACTATCAATTGAAGAGGCCACACGTGAATTATGTGGCCTACTGTCGGCAGTTGGAGGTGGTGAAGAAGGCGCGAGTTTCAAGTTCGAACGTGTCGAGATGCCACCACCCTCGGATAATAACGGAGGGGATGAGGCGGTAGGATCATTGGAGGTGACAATGACAATGGTATTTACATTCCCAATTGACTTTGAAGAACGTGCCAAGAGGCATAGACGTCGTTCTGACTACAAGCGGAGACTTAATGTTTTGATAACAGGGATGATCAAGGTGACTAAAATCGTCGTTGCATTTGGACTTATAATCAGCCTTGCTATATTGATTATCGCGGCAATATGTCTATTGGTCGCAGCCATTGTTGCTATTTCACGAGGTGGCGGTGGTAGTGGAAACGGGGGGCGAGGGAATCTGATACGCAAAATTCGATTCCTCTTCTTCGAACTGCGTCAGCTACTTTGGCTCTACGCCATATGCGGTAGCACCACGACAGATGCATACGGTCGACAAGACCCATGGTTGAGAGAAGTAGCGGGAGATCTTGCAATGTTTTTAAGTGTGTGCGCTAATCCCGGCCATCCCTTCTTCTGGATGAGACTGGCCAATGGAGGCATGCGACAAAGATGGCAGAGAGTGGGACGTTCGAGGGGATGGGGAGGTAATACTCAGTCCGACATGCACATTGATGGAATCGCCATGATTAGAAGAGGAACGTGGGGACACAATGACGACGACGATGGCCCTTCACACACATTGCGATCGTCCAGTTCGAACGAAGAACAGCAGAGGGGGTTATTGTCCATCGCTGTCGAGTTTTTATTCGGACCAAGTGATACGGACGATACAGGGTCTTCGAGTGAACTTGATAAATGGAAATTTCGAGCAGCCGTCATCTTAATGCTTTCATCCAAATCTCCTGCGTCTGGTATCTCGCTTCATGATTTGCTCCCATACGTTGACGATCCTCCATCATCTGTTGAGGACCCAACGTCTATTCGTGAGACTTTAAAGGTGGTCACTTATTTCAATGGCAAACCATTCTATCAGATTGGAAAAGATAAGTGTTCTGATAATAATATGGATGCCAGATTTTGTTTCCCGGAACTCGTCGCCGAGTTCGACTGTCAGACGCTGCTATCCCTAAGCAGTTCTAAATTTGTTCCACCGACATCGTTAGATGATACGGGAAAATTCGTGTCAATTTTATACAAGGAAGAAATCGAGCTCGACATTGGCTCACCCATCGATACCTTTAGCGTGACTCCAGCATGGTTATACGAAAAGCCATTTGTTCTTACTGAGCTAACGCAACAACAATTTGGTCTGTGTGTCTTGTTAGGGCTTCTTAACCTGGTTGGCATTCTCTGGGTGGAAAATGCAACAATGCCAGGGGGGCTCTTTGAGTTTTCCACCACTGGTGGTGATGGAACCTTAGTATCCATTGCATCGTTGCTGGTGTCGAAGCTGTTGAATATATTAAGATTTTATGCTGGATTCTTTCTCGCACTGCCTTTATTTCGATTGGCGATTGTACTGATAAGAAATTACAATTGCAAAATAAGAAATGAGCGACGTCGGAGTTTTGTCGCGGCCGAATGATCGACTGTCTTCCGTTAAACACCACTCACTAGATTCTGCAAGCGAACGGAATAATGCAATACTGCTATGGTAATATTTTTGTATAAATGTAATTCTAATATGTTATAGAAGGCAAAACTAAAGGGTATTTATGCCGAGGCTCGTTTTGATGAAGATCTTTGTTTTGTTGCCAACTTTACGCCTTCGTAAATTGTGGAAAAAGCAAGTGACATGGAATTGTTCAAAGTCTCCACCACAGAAATGAGATGATGGTCGGAGGGAACTATATTATCTAACAATTCACATCTATTATCCGTGAATTGTATTGTAATTGGGTTTGAAGATGTCTTGTCTGACAAGTCATTTATTTGACTGATGACACACGTTTTGTAGTCACTGGACCATTCTTTTGTCCATAGATTTTTATCCATGACTTCATCGCTTATGCTCACACGTAATCGTGTCATGCTAAAGTACAATATAGGGACTATATCATGATTTGATTTAAACAAAGCACGTACTGTCCTGGATATACTCCCAACTGCAATCCCATTAATTGCTACAATATAGTCTCCTACTTTCATGGATGTAGTTTTGATTGGACTGTCCGAATCAAACTTGACCAACTGAACTAAACCGTGCTTCATTTTGAAATACATTCCAGCTGCACATTCTTCATTTGCTGTGGAGAAATCATTTATCGAATGGCCCGTTGCCGTAGGAGTAGTCTTCTTCATGTCTGGCATCGAGGATGAACGTGAATTTTTTTTCAACGAAATCATCGTATACATGGTTCCCAATGGACAATGAGAGTTATTGCTTGCTATTAGTCGTAGACTCGTCTTACTGTCTCGTACAATCTCAGCTGCTCTATTTGCGCTACGTATCCGATGTCCATTAATCGATAAGCATTCATACCCCGGGAGTAAATCAGTTCCAGCAAAGAGTGACGCGGGTGTTATCGTGTCAATAACAATGGTACCATTCGTCTTCGTAAATGAAATACCTACCGCATCAGTCGGATTGTGTTTGATGACTTTCAAAGATAATATAGATGGAATGATGAACGGTTCCAGACCTTTCTCTGGCACGCTCAATCGTTCTTGTGTTTGGGGGATTGACGCCACTTGTGATTGTTCTCTTGTAACTCTTCCGCTATTTGCGTTTGTAGTGACGGCCACTATATTACCTTCGTCGTAGAGCTGCATGACATCTCGTGCTGATATGATGAGAGGGGGCTCCCAAATAATAAGTGGCGGCTGCCAGCCCATCGTAAGATTTATCCCATCCCCATCCAGACTTACATCATTATCTCCATCATGACGCAGAGTCAAATTTGTTCCTACATCCGGAATCAACCGTTGAGTCTCATCTATTCCATGATTATTTGTTGATGCATCCAATTGAATTGTAACAATTTGCCCCGAATCTCGCAATCTCATTGATACCAACTTTCTACACACTGAACCAGCGGCGCAGCGATCACTGGTATTACGTGCGAGTGCAAAAGTATTACTGCTCCCCTCACGTGACAAAGAAGTTATATTCGTGGAGGCTGAGGTATTCAACCCGTTTTCAACCACAGTGTGCCCAACCCCATTCACGGCGGTGCCGTTAGTAGGCGCGTCATCGTCGCCGACACTCGTCTCTGACGATTCATCCTCGTCTATATTCGTTAACGGTCTTGCTGTCAATGTCACATGTTGTTGAGAAGCATCGTCATCGTCGTTAGAATTACCAACATTAGGATCGTAGTTAAGATCCAGACGGCTCGATTCATTGAGGTCGTTGTAGCTCATCGTCTCTAAATAATGGTTTCCTGGGTAGATTATAGGCCATTGTCAGAGGAGTCAGGGAACGAGAGAAAACGGAGTGGCTGTGCCTTTGGCCGTGGGTCCTTTCCTGCTTCCAACACATGCACGAACCCTAGGTCATGGTGGTTTGTTAAGGGATAGCTTTCACATTCAAGATAGGCCAAATGATACCAAGCTTCGCTGGTGGTCGTATTCTGTACACGATGCGGCGATCAATAACAACCACGCAGACGTCGACGATTCGAAGGAGGCATCGCGATGGTGATTATTTTTCGTCAGACCGACAATTTCGATCCTTTAGCATCAACAGTGATGCCGTAAAGAAAAATAATGAAGAGCCAACAACACCAAACATCGTCTACGAGGGACCGTTTGCGTCATTAACATTAAGATTAAAGCGCATATCCCTAATGTCCGCCATTGTTGGTGTCGTTGGATTGCCCGTATTATCATTTTCCTTCGGATCATCCGTCCCAGCCTCCGGACAACTTGCGGTAGTCGTTACTGCGGGGATTACGGCTGTGGGTTCCACGGCATTACTTGGTTATTGCTTCTCACCATATGTACACACGTTGGAACGACTTGTCGGGGAGGAAAATGGATTAGTCCGAATTACCACACGAGATATATTAGCAAGAAAAGTTGAGACTGTGTTCGATCCGAAAACGGATGTATCCTCACCACCAAAACATAATTCGAGGCCATTTTGCAACTTTATTGTGAAAGGTGCACCGATGTTTGTTCATCAGGAGCTGGTGCGTGATCATGAATTGAGGGTGCAGTTGTTGGGGGAAAATGCTATCATGTCGAATGCGGATACGAGGCACAAGACGGACGACGATGAGTTCCTTTAAGTTAAAAGAAGCTAGTCTTAAGTCCACGGGAGGAGTTTTATGTTAACTGTGTGCCTGCATCGATTCTACAACAGCTTTTGCATAAATAATGCATGTCCAGTAGAAGGATCAAGTTCGTACTGCTCAAATCCAAAATGTTTGTAGCTTTCCATAGCGCGAGAATTGCCGCTGAGGACTTCCGATGTCAATTTACAGCAGCCACGTGTACGGGCATATTCTTCTGCGGCTTTCAATAATGATTGTCCCACTCCTTGACCACGAAATCCGACTAGTACAGCAATGTCGTGCACATTTAGTAATGGTTTGGCCTTGAAAGTAGAATACCCCTCAAAGCAATTAATCAACCCCACTGGTTCATCATTAATCCATGCAATGAAACTAATTGCACTGGGTATGGATGCTAAATCGTTGCATAGTCGATGTTTAACATCAGTCTCGAGTTTCTCCCCTCTGCCCATTTTATCTTGTGCAAATGAGTCTAGTAAAAGCAACAAAGCATTTGCATCCTTAGCGTTACGATAATCGACCCGCTGGACTGTTGAAAGGTGATACGTCATTGTGAAATCGAACCAAAGGAGTTCACGTGGGACTGGGAGAAGCAGTTTGACGATTTTGCTAGTGCCTTAAAGCAACGTCTTTATTATTATTATTTTTCATCATTTTTTTCCAATACGATCTCCAACTTAACATCCACGAGGAGTTGTTTTGTGGCGATGTGCCTGCACGAGCCACTTGCAGTTCTCATGAATCGCCTCCAAATCAAATGTCCTCCTCATCAGTACTACCCAGTGATAGGCAACATTTCCTGGAATGTAAGCTAGAGGACACACAAGATATGTCAAAATTAGACGCAAATGACTCATTTATCAAAACCCAGCCCGAAGAAGAATTGTATGAACCATCCGACAGTGCATTAACGTTTATGGTGCTATCCCTCTTCTCTTTGCTATTTTCCATTGCTTGGATTATTATTAAAATCCCAATCAAGATTTGCATTCTACTGAAAGATTTGTATTGATGATGGTGGTGTTACGGGTACTTTGGTTACATCGGAGGATGATAATGGCGCGTGTGACATGGGTGCATGTATTGACTACAAGTATTACAACATACCAGGCATCTGCTGATGGGGGAATAAAGATTTAATACCAAAATTGCATTTTTGTGTCTGCCTACGATTTTATAGCAGCTTTTGCATAAATAATGCATGTCCAGTAGAAGGATCAAGTTCGTACTGCTCAAATCCAAAATGTTTATAGCTTTCCATAGCGCGAGAATTGCCGCTGAGGACTTCCAATGTCAATTTACAGCAGCCACGTGAGCGGGCATATTCTTCTGCGGCTTTCAATAATGATTGTCCCACTCCTTGACCACGAAATCCGACTAGTACAGCAATGTCGTGCACATTAAGCAATGGTTTGGCCTTGAAAGTAGAATACCCCTCAAAGCAATTAATCAACCCGACTGGTTCATCATTAATCCATGCAATGAAACTAATTGCACTGGGTATGGATGATAAATCGTTGCATAGTCGATGTTTAACGTCGTTGTCGAGCGCCTCTGAACCGCCCATCGGATCCTGTGCATATGCGTCTAGTAAAAGCACCAAGGCATTTGCATCCTTTTCGTTCCGATAATCGACCCAATGAACTATTGGAACGCGACAGGTCATTGTGAATAGTCGAATCAACGGAGTTGCAACTTAGTTAGGGGAGAAGCAGTTCGACGTTTTTGCTAGTGCCTTGATAGCAAAGTTCACTCCGAAAGAGTGGTTCATCTGTGTTTGCGGGCTCAGACGCCCATCTCCTCCTCCCTCCACCCACCATGACGGTAAGTTTTTCTCGCTCGAGACAGCTGCTGTGCTGCCTTGTGTTGCTGAGCGGCGTTGCGGTTATCGTCATTGATTTTTTCGTTTGTCGCTGAAGCTCAACATCTCTTTCTCTGCACTCATGTGTCTATTTTACATTTCTACATCATCCTCAATCCAATAGAGCACACCCCTTCAAAACGGATGGTCGTTCTATTACATGAGACGAAGCAAGAAGGGAAATTCTACCATTGAAGGCGAATTTACGGATGCAGTCAAGCCCATCGGTACATGTCGGACTGTCGAGGAATTCTGGTCAATCTAGTGAGTGATTAATTGTTCCCCGGATCTTGCCCAACAAACAATTGTAGCAAACATTAAAACACATATTTTTTGTCCACAGTAATTTCTTGATCCGTCCGCATGAGCTACCAGCCACGACGGATTATCATTTCTTTCGCGATGGTGTCAACCCGACCTGGGAGGATCCCTACAATAGCAACGGAGGTCGATGGACCATCCGTCTTCCGAAAAAAGGATTCATGGGTTCTCGTTACTGGGAGGAGGTAATGCTATCGTTATTAGGAGGATTTCCAGACGTACCCGATGGTGAGATTTGTGGAGCGGTAATATCAGTGCGTGGACATGAGGATGTCCTAAGCGTGTGGAATAAAAATTCAGGTAATCAACGAGTTGTTAGTAGAATCAAAGACGGACTGAAGAAATTGTTACGTTTGCCACCCAATGCTCCAATGCGTTATCACAACCATCCACGCACACCAGAGAACTAATGATGTTGATTTGTAAGGTTGTAAGTCCTGGATGATATTGGTATCAGGCTTGTGTAAGCAATAGCAAACAAACAAGCACCAATTCGCTTTTAGGGGTAATAATTAGTAATTACTTAATAATAATCATACCTAGTGCTGTGAGGGGGGGGGGGTTCTTGCAGCTACTCCCACCCTTCGGTATTAGTAAATACTTAAACTGCTAAAAATGAGAGACGAATCCAGATTTCTTAAAACGATTTAAGCTGCTAACATCAACCCTTGCGATTTCTGAAATTTCTTCCGAAGGTACCACCGCGATCATCATATGGTCCCATCCCTAGACGTGGCTCGATACGACATGCCTCAGACCACATCATTTTGAGCCTATCGTGATGTAGCGCATTGGCAAAGTCAACTGTCAATGGCGCAACACACTGGATAATATTGCTACTGAAATCATTATCATCATTAACAATGGATGTCAACAAAGGAGAAGAAGTAAGTGATGATAGTGTTGGCGGTTGGGGCAGTCTCAAGTACCAGCAATGTAACCCAAGTCGGTCTAAGCCAATACTTTCTCTCCAGTACCGATTTACACGTGAATCACCATGTTCCACATCTCCAATTATTGGTGCATGGAATGCCTTTTGGACATGTCGACGAATTTGATGTGTTCTTCCAGTTCGTGGATGACAAAGCAACAATGTGAGTGACTTGTTTATCCATGGTATATTGTTCTTTGTGTCTGCTTTTGTCTTACTATAGATGGATCCATCATCGTCGTCATAATTGATGACCTGGTTGTCATTGTTGTCATCATTCTCATCTACAGCAGTCATGGATGACAGAAAGTAAAAGTCAGTGGTAGCATCTTTCTCAATCTCATTATCATCAATCTTCACCTTAATTGGCAAATTCACAGTTATTTTTCCATTAAAATCATCCTCTTTATTCAATACTTTACTAGTCACCATTGGCATAACATCGATCACACTACCACGACTACCAATGATACTTCCATTACCATCTATACTCATATCAATGCTAGTATTAGCAGTAGCAGCTCGTTGAAACTTGTCACGTAAATCTCCTCGCACTAACGCAACATACAGCTTCGTGGCATCCATCGAACGTAACCGACCATGCAAGATAGATGCTGCCTCCGATGTAAATCCAAGTAAGCATGCCCCGCTAGTCCGGTGATCTAATCTATGTACCAGGTATGGTTTACGTGCCAATTGTTTATGTATTGTACTTTCAAGGACGGGGATTGTTTTAGCTTGACCCCAGGCATTGGCATTACGATGCATTGTCATCCCAGCTGGTTTGGATACAATCACATAATTGCTTTGGTAGGATAATATAGGTATTCGACGAACAACTTTGCTTTTCTTTTTTTTAGTCTTTGACGTTGTCTCCTTCTCTGTTTGTATTGGTCTATTGTTGCTAACAATTGCATCAAATGAGTCGTTAAATTCTTCGTCGATCTCATTTAGCTGCTTCGTATTTTCTTTATTCAAAAATAATGCATTATTAGAAGATACCAACATCATTATTCTTGGAGAAGGAACTGCAGTAAAACCCCCCGCCACACCACGAACATTACTCGTTATCACTGCATATAGTGCAAGTATTTCAAGTGATCGGCTCCGATGCTTGTTTATTATTGGCGACATTTCTCAGTTCAAGTGGATATTCCGGGGTTAGGGCAAGATAAGTATTTATCTAGATATCTAGATAAGATTTTATCACAGCTTCCACTTGGAAGTTGGAAGTCATTTCCATTATCCATCGCAGTCGTCGACGATGTTGACGATGACAGGTCAACGACGACGACCAGCTCGCCCATCAAGAGGAGGACTCCTTATCACTACTATTGTCCTCGTCTTCCTTGCGGCGACATCACCCACAGTCTCATCCGCTGCCGCAGCAGCAATTACACTCGTTGATTCGAAGGGGTCGCTTACGAAGGCACTCCTTCCCACACCATCCGAGAAAGGTATTGTTGCTCTTATATGCTCCCCGGGTACGCCTAGTCTACTCTTCCCATCCACTAGTACTGTGAATGTTGACGAGGATGGGGGGGTTATACGAGCTCCCGGTGCCTCCCTTGAGGATTCTGGATCGGCATTAGCACGAGGCGTGGGTGCTGCAGCGGCTGGATCAGTTGCGGGTGCTGTGGTACTTACGGGTGTAACAATTGCAGATGTTGAGGCTGGATTGGACGGGACAAGACATGGACGTACCCTCGCTGAATTATTTGCGAGTGTTCTTAAAACAGAGTATGGGAAAGGAAATAATAATGGTGGGACAACGCCCGTGGCACTCACAATCGCAGTCCAGTCTGAGGGTAGTAACGATGTTCTTGATTCCGACGATATAAAGGGATGCATTGAAGAGATATTTGCTGGAGTTGCCGCAGCCGCGGGTGTTGATGGCACTCTTGGTGATCACTTTGCAGTACGTTCAATCTTGGTATCCACTGCGAAGGATGTCGCAGATATTATGATATCTGCCAAGTCGTCGGCATTGGCAAGTGCATCTTCTTCGTCCACTGGCCTGCCCACGGCATTCTCGGAGATATATAAACGCATTGCATTATCGGCAACAACAGATCATGCCGATCCTACCCCTGTCGCCGAAGCAATATTAGCATGTAATGATGCATACTCTCGTGCATCACGAACGAGTCGGGCACGAATTGCAAGTTGGAGACATCGTGTCAGTCGTAACCTCCTTGTGCCAAAATTTGGTATACATGCCGATGCGTTACTTACTCGGACATTAGATCTATTTGATAGGGATACCATGGCCGCGGCTGGTCTGCCACGGGCCGGTTCTCAACGTCTTATAATACGTAAGAAGCTATATGATCGGACTGAGGGGATTCTTCGACGGCTATTTGATGATCAAATGACATTACTCGAGAAGAATACATTGCGACGATTCCAAAGCGCATTGCTACGGAAGATGGATGGTGATTCGTCCATGCTACTACCCGGTGGTGATCCATCAAAATTCTTCGAGTCAAATGCTGATGCGTTACGGTATGCTGCGTTTGCGTTCGACGTGGGTGCGTCATCGTTGGAGGTACCGTCACTATCACTAACAAAGTCAAAGGCTGTGCGGGATATGAATGATAAGCTCAACGCTGCGCTCATTTCATTCCCGGACTCACCAGTGGCAAAAATCAAATCATTGGCCAAGGTTGAACGTGTAGTGAATAAGAAGAAACAACCCACGGAGGGTAGTGTGAGTGTGGCACTCGATCTTATTGCGATGATACGTCCAGATGGGTTTGGGAATTTACAGGGCTTTGCGGGATACCAGCTTGGTCCACACAGTGTTACCGTGGGGGTGCACAATGATGCGGATGATCCAGGAGTTATTTCACAGTTTGGGGGTGTTAGGCCTCCATTTTTGAGGGTTCAACCAAAATTGAAGTTGGACGTGGAGCTCTAAAATTCCATACCTTCAAAGTTATCATTATTATTATGAACCTTATTGATTAAGCTTAAAATATTATTTCTGGTCTTCATCATTTTTTGTCGGAATGATTGATGCGTGGGACCTCACCATTTGTCACACCAAAGGCGATGACTGCACCACCATCAGCAACAGTGACGATCCGTAGAGGAATACTACTCTTTGTATTGTTTGTACCATCAGCACCCTCACACATTGACACGAGAGAATTCAGGGTGTCAAATGTTGGTTGACTGTTATTAAAGGGCATGACAGCGACTCCAAAGTCTGGCAATCCTGGATTGGAACGTTTGAATTGTGCGTTGGGATTGTATGCATAATATGCCAGACGAATCTCATTTTCATCTGGTGATGTTACCATGCATGGAGGAGGTGCCGTTGCTAGGTCATCACTCAATTGTGATCGAAGGGTGCGAGATGATTTGTACCCTTCCTTGTTATCATTCATTTGAGATGTGGCCTCAAAATCAGACCCATTAGTTTGAATTGCTTCCTTCATAGCCAATTTCATCCTGCAAAGTAAATCCATTCTCTGCTCTGTGTATCGTGTCAATATATAGCCTTGTGCACGAAGATGAGAGTACGCAAGAAATGTTCCCAGCGGTAAATTACATTCTTTCAGTACGTTGCAGAAGAGATTCTGTGTCGTCAATGTTGTATGGTGAGTTACTCTTTGCTGCTCTCTTGCCTCATTCAATTCCCCACTGTCATTGGATACGATTCGTAGAAGTCCACGTAGATGCAAAAACAAGGCTTCTTCGGGATGCAATCGCTCCTCGGTAATAGTCCTCTTTCTTTGCTGTTCTACTTCGGATGATTCGCACGATCCTGCAACGTCAAGCTCGTTGTTGTCCATATCATTTGTTTGCACATCTTCGATTTTTTCAGATGATCGACTCCTCTTCTTGCCACTAACCAAAGCAACAGTCTCCATTACACACCCGATAGGTCGTGAGAAACCACATGGGAAAGACTTCCCTTTTGACTCGACTATACGGACATAGCCTCCATGAGGCTGTCCATTATCTTTATTTGATGGTGGTGGAACGTAAACTCCCCATGACATATTGTGGTCAAGAACTCCTTCAATATCATCATCGTTGCAGCCGACGACGTCACCTCTTGGCGTGGTCATGTCTATGTACAAGTAAGTAGATAGTACCTACTTGACGACTATCATCACGCGGGAGATGTAGAGATATTTACGTATTTCGACCTAAGTAATTAAGATTCACAATTCACTATGACGAGAGGCGATGGGGAGGAACGATGGAGGGAGGACGACGATCAATAACAACAATAAAGTCGCGATGATGATGAGTATAATAGTATTAATCATTGCACAGCTTCTTGGCGTGAATTCCTTCCTGGCTATTCCGCCGAGCTCGTCGCGTACTCATCCGATGAATAATATTATGGCTTTAGATGCCGCCGCATCAAAAGCTGGTGGTGTGCAGCTCGTGTGGTTCACCGGCTCAGCCGATCTTCGCGTAAGCGATCATGGTGGTTTGTTAGCGGCTACATCATCATTGGGAGAAAATGCCGCCGTAGTGCCGTTATTTATTCTCGATCCGACAGTGCACCTGCGTTGCCGACCACCACACCTTATCCGACGGTTGCATACATCGCTCATTTCGCTCGAGGACGAACTTCAAAAACGACATAATTGCAATTTGATAATCCGAAAGGGAACAGCTGCTGAGGTGCTACCACAATTTGCCAACGAATGTGGAGCTACTACATGTCACGTGGTAATTGATGATGTAGACTTTACGCAGCGAACAATGATGATGATTGGCTGCGTCTCATTAGAACAGAGTGGTCTGGAGGTACGACGTTGGGACAATATGCTTCGCGGCAAGACATCATATGCTACCGACCCGACTTCTTTACCATCAACTTTTCCTGAATATGCAAAAGCAGTAAGATCCATAACTCCAGATGAGCCGAAAAATGACGACGGCATTACTGTGAATTTGCTGCTAACAACAACACTCGTTTCGGATGGTATTCCGTCTCTCGCTGAACTACTCGATGCCGCTGAGATTGCCACGCCTCTATCAGCGAAAGTGGCACGGAGCCTCGCATCGAAAGCTACATTGCCACCATATGAACATATGATTGTGACATGGTGCAACGAGGGTAATGCAAAGGAGGCGCTGGCTTCCTATGTGGTCGACGGAAAGGATTCATTTGCGGACGCCAATCTTTACGACGCACTTGGTAGTAGCAGTGAAATGAGTGATGGTAGGACTAGTAGCCTTGAAGCCGCTGCGGCTCAAAGACTGATTACCGGTGGTAGTCGTCCGTCTGAAGGACTTGCCCTACGTGAAACAGCAACACGAGTGTTCTCTCCCGCAATGAGTCTTGGTGTCATATCACCGCGAGAGGTGCTCACGATGGCTCGCAAAACCTCGATCTTGCCTCTTTCGACCAATGATCGTTCGTTATGGGGCAGATCGAGTTCGGGAGCATTAAATGATGTGGTAGAATGGCGTGAGTGGTTTGACTTGCTTGCTCGTCGCACTCTTGCGATCCAGACAAAGGGGAAAACAAACGATAGTGGTGACACCTTGGTCGCCACACAGGGTGACAGACGGTCACTTGGCGAGTTTCGATATTGGCGATGGCAGGGATCACATCTTGTTCGATACGAATTTTGGCCAGCAGGGAAGGATTGGTATGGCAAAATGCCTGCATTACTTTTGGTTCATGGATTCGCTGCATCGGCCGACCAATGGGAGCGTCTTGTACATTCACTGCGTGAACTTGGTGATCCAGATAACTTACCACCGATCTATGCAGTAGATCTAGTCGGCTTTGGACATAGTGAGAAACCCGGTATATCATACACGCAATACACGTGGGAGGCACAAATTGTCGACTTTGCAGTAGAAGTACTTGAAGGAATGCCAGTTATTCTCGCTGGAAATAGTATCGGTGGTGGCCTAGTCGCGGGTGCCGCCGCAACGCTCGGAGATCAGGTCCGTGGGGTTGTGTTATGCAACACGGCGGGCGTGCTAGAATTGCCGGAGAATTACACCCTGCAAGTCGAGAGTGTACGTGACGCGACGCTACGGGGCGCCTTACCAACATACAAACCGGTTCCATTATTCGGACAGCCGGCACTCGATCTCTTTGGTGAGGCTATCATAAGTTTAATCTTTCCACAAGTTCCAACGAGACTTGTCGATATATACGGAGACCGCAGGGAAAACGCCGATGCGACTGTTATATTCGCCGTTCAACAAGGAGCTTCTTCACCTGGGTCAGCGAATGTCATCGGTTCTGGACAAAAACTAGCTCCAAATCGTCCTCTCAATGAGGTCCTAAATTCACAGTATGGTTTTGGTGGTCCTGTCCTTGTCGCCCAAGGCAAGAATGACAGAGTCTCGGGGCCTGCACGAGCACAGGAACGAGCGCAACAATTCAAGCGACTACGAATGGGCGTTACTGTGCGGGAGTTGGATGCCGGCCATTGTCCGCATGATGAGTGCCCTGAGATGGTGGCGCAGGCAATCCTCGATTGGCTTCCAGACGTATTGGATTATGAGCCGATCAAACGTATCTTGGATGAGGTGACAATACAAACTTGATTGCAACTTGAGCAACTTTGTTGCAAACTATTAGCCTCGTCTTGAAAAGAATCCCTGTCACAAACCATATTCTCTGCCTGGCGGCAAGTGTTGTTCAGGAAAGGAGCTTTGCTACTTTGCTCGATACACTGTCAATTGGATCGAGGACGAGCTCGAAGCTCTGCAGTGATGACTGCGTAAGGCAAAAATCAATGAGTACGATCTAAGTAAAAATTGTAATCATATGCGTATGATGTAAGCATTACATTCGACGATTGAGAATCAACAGTGCTTCATCTAATGACAATGCCCCAAAGTCCTTTGCCTCTAACATCGACACAGCTTCGTTCATTAAACGCTCATCGCCATAAAAGTCATCGACATTCAACCGCTTTGCAAATTGATTCTCATCTTCGTCGCCCCTCCTATGACCAAAATAAGACCCAACACCTGCACTGCTTCGAACTGCAAGATCACGAAGTGCAGATCGAATTCCTTCAATTTGCGACAATTCCAACGACATCAGTCGTGATGCACTTACTGCCCTCTCCAACGGCCCCTGCTCAGCATCACCACCAGCACCATTACCACCTCCTGCACGAAAGAGGCGATCGAATGTATCGACGTCATGCTGAAATTGAATTGCTCCGCTAATGTAGATTTCTGGCGTCATACCCTGAGGATCGATTGCAATATCAAGCAATTTTTGTCCGATTGAGAACTTGAGTGCATCGTGAATCGATTTGACTCCGTGGTTAAGATGACTACTCAGTTGGTTTGTCTCCAATGAAGGCATACTCTTGCCCATCACCTTATTACACGCCTTGACACCAATAGATAATACGTGAATAGAGTCATTCAAATCGGGAGATAAAGCAAAATGCACATTGCTCAAGCTCGCATCTTTGTCCCTCTTACTTCTTCTCTCAGGTGAATCATTGTCATCGGGTGAATGATGGGATAATAAAAATGGTGCACGCATCATGTATGATGCCAATTTGCCTCGTTCCATTACAATTGTTTCCACGAACGCTGATATGAACTCATCCACCATCGCCGTACATAAAAGATTCATCGAGTCACCGACTAGTTCAAGGATGTCATTGGGGTGATTGTCAAATTTTGATGGTGATTGGCGAAGCAGTATTGCCTGAGCAGCAAGATGTGTTCCAGTTATCAAACTTGACCATTCTAAAGTATTCCACGTTAATAAAGAGTCAGATGGCAAGTTTGCAGTACGTAGTAGCTTCACGCTTGATCCTGGTGTCGATGAAGCTGTAGGAGGGCGTAGCAATCGTATCCTCAACCACGAAGCTTCATCGTGAACCAAATCCATATACTCCGAGCAAAACGGAGAAACGACATCAGCAACATACATTTGACAGCATCGCTCGTCAGAAATGGTTTCACATTTGCGCCGAGCTGCATGTAGCAGTGCTACGAAAAGCTCAGATATTGGTGGGTATTGACGTTCTGCAGTACGCAAGCTAGTATCCATTCCCACTGTCACTTCACCTTCCTCATTCTGAGAACGAAACAAATGCAATAATGTGGACGCTGCACAATCACGCAACAGTGCAATCATCCCAACACGTTCTTCTTCCATCCACCATTTATACAAACTTTCATCCATAAGTAGGAAGGTATCAACCAATCTTGGTGGAATAAAAATAACATTTCCCATTTGATGATACTCATGTGCACCATATTCATCATACTCGCCTCCTTGAACTCCCCCATCCTTTATCTTATCACAAACAAATGAATCAAACAAGAACAATTGCTCAATCCCACGTAGTACAATACTTCGATCACGGCACTCAGATCCAACCACATCTGGATGATGGAAGAAAGATTTTGCCCGTAATACATGTCTTGCCATCCTTGTTACCTCGCGTAAAAAGTATGTAGATACGTGATTGTATTTTTGAGATTTCAGTTGCAGAAATATTTCATCTGCCCCTAATAGGCTTTTGCGTTGGGCCCCGACAGTACTTTTGCCTTCGTCATTTACATTGAACAATACTTCATCATTTTCGTCGTCATCGTAAACACCTCCAAATCCTTCCTCAGCACGAATGATGATTGAGTTAATAACCGAATCTATCAATGGTTGTAAACTCTCTAACATTACAAGTGTATGCACTTCCTGATTTTCCACCACCTCACGAAGATACCGAAATAGCCATTCTGGTAAACGATCTACTTTTGAGGAGCGAACAGCGTGACTATCACCCCCCTCATTCATTGTAGTAGTAGCGCTGCTAGACATTATACCACCGGACTGTTCTTCTAAAAAGTGAAATCTCACCCTATCTGCCAATGGTTGACACAATTCATCGAGAATGTGTAGTCTCCATGATGGCGATGATGACGATAATGATGATTCTTGTTTTTGTGTTGAAAATTGCAATGCATCGTATACTACCTGCACTTCCACTAGACATTTTGATGCCAAATTCCATTCGTAATAACATGAGGATGAGGATGTTGTTACTGACAATGCGCCTGATATGATAACAGACGAAAGTTGATTCGATGGATACTCCGGTGCATGTTGGCGTAGCTGCTGATGAAAGATTTGCACAGCGATAGTTTTTGTAGAATTATAGATTGATTCGTACCATTTCAAAAGAGCAGTGTACAAATATTGCTGCTGTCCCTCCGCTTCCTGAAGTTCCGGGTTATTGTGGGGATACTTTTGATTATGTTGTAGGAGAAGTAATCCCAGTGCCGTACACGTTTCCGTTGCATTTAACAACAAGGTGGGAACAGCGAGTGTATCACCACCACTCTCCAAATTCCTCGTTTTGTCGATTACAATGTCTGACACGAATTTTGCAACACTGCGAATCAAGTCAAGAGACTCAACTTGATGTTGTAATTCTTTTGCACGTCGAAACAATTTCAATTCCGCAGTTGGAAAATTATCGATCTCGTTAGAGGGATGAGATTTTGAATGAGGTGGCTGTTGTTGATGCTGACAATGTTGTGCCAGACCGGCCTTCGCCTTTGATAGCTCGTCTTCAATGAGAGCAGTCGACAACAACTTCGATGTTGATGCGTTCATTGGAACTTTCAGATGAGACTCCGGGGAACCTAATGAGGGTTGTTGGGGTGACGAGTGACGAGGACATCAATGCGTTCTTGGCGGCCCGGTTCATTGGGAGTCCAGTGAGGGGACCAAATGAGGGTTGTGGGTTGAGCTCAAATCAATGTTAATCTTGTATGTATTTGAATTTCTCCACAAGCGTTGAAGTTTCTGACGGGTGCACCGTGCTCTCTCTCCAGAAGGAGAGCGAGATGATTGCGGCTCTGGCAGCACCGTGCTCTCTCTCCAGATTTTGAATCATAAATCATCGAGCAAGCGTCTATTGGTGGTGGATCAATAACTATTGACGTCTTTCCCGTCGATCAAGTTGTTTTTAGTCCTTTATTGTACAGCAGAAGTTAGGTCAGTACGGGTGCTCTAGGTTTAGCGCTTTCGTAGACAAGAATGACAGAGTGTCATCAATACTCCAACTCATCGTCGAGTCTCAGCGGTAGTAGACCGACGAACTGTCTTAGTAACATCAATACCAGCGGCGATGAATACCAATGTAATAACGACTCTTTAGATCTATCCATGGACGTGAGTGAAACGAACTCGTGCGCCGAAACAACGTCAAGCAAAAACACTGGTGCCACGAGTGATAGTAACAATGGAACTAGCAGTGCAGGAGGCAGTACAGGACTTGCCAAGAGTGTCCGATATAAAATGGCCATGACGACACGTGCCCGACAGCGTAGATTACGTCGCATGAGAGATCCAAGTGGTGGACCTTGCGCAGGAGATGGACGTGGAGGAGGTGACGGTATGGACACTGGCACGATTGAAGATGGCTGTAGTGGATGTAGTGGTGAGGAACAGCTCACACCTCCACCCTCCGGTCACTCACGAGGAGAAGTTAGAAGCAGTGTCACTGTCATCAATGATGCAAGTAGTGGCAGTGCTGCTCTACCACCGGCGCTACCAAAACCCTACTCCTCAAGTTTTACTGAGCATTCATCCAATGTTATCGACATCCAACCCATCAAGTCGTACGATAGTAGTAACACAAATGAATTTGGTCGTAGTACACCATCAAAACCAGTAGCTCCCATCACAGCCACTGCTCCCACGACTCCATCGACCGTGGGGGAAACCCCACCACGACATAGTCCCAGTTCCAATAGTGTTAGTAGTCGTAATAGTCGCACATTGTTTCACGTGTCCACGTACGAATCACCATTGTCGGCAGCAGCGTCTGCTAACAGGAATAGTAGTCCTATTTCTACTACTACTGCTACTCGAGAAGAGAATGAATCAATTAGGGATAACATGGGTGGGATGCGTTCAACTCCTTCTCCTCACATCATGACAACACCTCATTCTCAATTACCCTCTACACCACGAACAACACGACAAACTGCTATACGATCAGCGGCATTACGCGAACAGCCATGTTCGGCAATCGCACAAACAACTAAAGAGTTTTTACCCAATTGGGATACAGACATGCTGCATAATGGTAATCGCAGTGGTACATGTGTTGGACTGTCCGATGATGCCATACGTGAAGCATCCAACTTTACAAAGATACAATTCCAATGCTCGGGGCAGGGCGGGGAAGTGGAGATGGTAAGTGGCGATGAACTAACATTTGATGCTGCCTCGGATGATGCTACCAAGAAAATGAATGGTGGTGGCTATTGCGATCTTTCGCCATCGTCAATCCCATCGGCCATTGGCGGTATCGACGATGAGAATGATGACGAAGATAATAACAATGATGATCAGGGAAAGCAGGTATGGCAGAATGATCTATGGTCTGATGTTAGTGCACATTCATCATCCATGGCACAATATGATATCTTTCATCAAAAGGCGGCATCGAACCTTGTCTCACTTTTATCACCCAATCGTATGATTGAGGCGGGGTTAATGGCACCTGAGATCAATAGCTGCGAGGAGGATGATGCCGCCAAGGACGTGCGGGGAGATTCACCCTGGGATGAAAAGGCTGGATCGCCCTTGAAAGAAGGGACCTCCTCACAGGTCAAGAAACATTTCACATTCGATGCCGATCCGAATGACTCACGTGGTGGTGAATGGAAGGGTGTAGTTCAGGTCAATCGTACCTTTATTCGTGATGATCTGGATGATGATGTCAAACAGTCTATGATATTCCAAGCATTCCGTAAGAATATGATGGAACCATCACAGCAGTTAAAGGATCTGTTATTGCAGATCTATCGTGATAAATTTACCCCACTTGATAGGACATATGCCACTCGACGTAAGAATTCATGTGGGGCACTTAAGATACTAAGTGCAAAAGAGGAGAATAAGTTAATGATATGTTGGACAGTCGGCGTCCTACCCGCGATTGCATCTGTTTTGAGTGATGTATGTGCTGTACGTGAAACAGATGATGCTAGTACGTACGCGTCCAATACCGAAGCACGGAATCGGATTATTTCCACATTGTTAAACTTGAGTGTGAATAAGAAGAATCGCATGTTGATTGTGAACACTCCGGGAGTACTAGATAGCATGACACAAACGATACTGCATGATACTGGTGAGGGACGACAGGGATGCTGTACTGTGTTTTTGTACTTGGCCAAGACTGCCGAAGCTCGTATGATGATTGTGAAGGGCGTGGGTGTGATGGATGCACTTGCGAAGGTCATTGAGATGCCCAAGGCGAATGTCAAGGAGAGAAAACCAGCTTCGCCCAAGGCAAAGATGCGTCGACGACTCATTGAGAACTATAAATCGATGGATAACGATACTACACAGGATAAAAGGCGTAGTCGGTTGGATAATAGACGGAACTCACGTAGGTATCAATCATCGATAGACCATAGCGATAGCGATAGTGTCAGTAGCAACAGTAGTAATAGTAGTAACAGTAGCACTATCTCAGGGGACGTAACAGAATATACAGAGGACATGAGCATTAAGTCTGAGGTGATGGTTGCCAACACGGTTGAAATGGCATTCTCTACTGCTGATACTGCATCTATTGCCAATGGTACCAAGTCTGACAAGTCAGCCGTAACAACAATTGAACCACCGAGTGAGGACTTGTATGATGCTGATCCAAATCGTTTTCTGCATGGTGCACGGTTGAGTGTATTCGCTTGTCTTTTATGTCTCGTTAAAAGTCAGGAGCTGGCGGTGAGTTTGTTTAACATTATTTTCGGCTCAATGAAAAACCAATCTGCCCATTCTCATCCATTTATGTCATTATCATCATGGGTCAATGATCCAGTTTATCATTGCTAGAGATGCAGGAATGATTGAAACTCTTATTTTAGTCTCAACACGACATCCTTCCCCATCTCATTCTCGTGCCGTAGCCGTCATTGCTCACCTCACACGTCATCCCAGAAACAGTCACGAATTGGTATTCCACTACGGATCTCTCCTTCCAGCATTACAGTCTGCTGTGGGGTCGCCCGATAAGGAGGCACGACGGTATGCCGTTTGTGCACTACAAAATCTAAGCATTGACAAATCCTGTCGTGCTCCTGTGGCTCACTCACCGAATGTAATTTGGTCATTAACGCAGCGGTGCATGGATGCGTCTGACGAGGAGTACGAAACTCGGACAGCTGCTATGGCAACGTTACAGAACCTGTCGGATGAACCTGCAAATGTTATCCAATTCACAATTGTGGAGAATTGCATTGACACACTCTTCCGAGTTGCAAGTGCTGATTCGATGACAGGTGATGAGACGGACTTGTTGTGTTTCATGGCAAAGAATACTTTAGCTACATTGAGTCATTGGTTTCGCAAGATTGCAACAGGTGGTGCCGAGCACGGTCGTCTCATTGAAATTGCATCTTCTGGTGGACGTGGAGGTATGACTAGTTCGTCCAACAAGAGAGCATTTCTGCATTGTGCAACCCTAAACCCAACATTCTACGAACTGTGGTCATAACTAGACAGCCATGTTGAAACAATAATAATATAGGAGTCATGTTTGATTTGTTGAATTTAGGACATGGTGATTACTCCTGTCATAATCACTGCCTTACTAGATTGTTCCACATTATTTATTACAACACAACAATGAATTTCAATTGAAAATATGTTCATGTTGTAGGGAAATACACATGATCAATATGTTAATCAATTAATGCAAAAGGAAAAGGCTGCAGTCTCATGTCCATTCAATGCCCAAGGTGCGGTTACTCAGTTGCCTGCCTGTCCGATGTACCTTGTTTTAACGCAAGACGCATTTCAACTTCCGTTGGGAAACGAACTCACGACACCAAATCACAATGAGACAACCCAAAATGTGATGAAAATAATATAATATAAACTTGATGATTCATTTCAACCACCCCACCTCCCTCCCCTCATCTCATCCTCGGTTCAACAACTGTCATGTCCGGCTTCTATGAAGGTGGCGGATACTCTGGCTACGGAAGCGGAAGTCAACAAACTAATGCTGGCAGCAGCAGCAGCGGTGGATATAATTATAGTGCTGGATCAAGTATGGGGTCGTCGTCTAATAATTACCCCAAACAAACATCACAACCGATGTTGCAACAAACGTCGACGAACAACGCACCTGTAGCAGCCGCAGCAACGACGTCATTTCCACATCAGTCACAGCAATACAATCAATATGGCCAGCAGTCTGCTATCTCCAATGACGGTGGGAACTCCATGTCTGGGGCGATGAATTTTTGGAATCCAGCAGTAGCAATGGCAGCGAATGCTGCGATTACAGGTCAGATGGGTGACCTTAGCTCTGGGGCCATGATGAATGTGGCCGAAACGATGGGGAAAGAATTCCTCCAAAAGGGCTGGGCTAAGGCAATACCCGGTCTTGAACGGAGTATGTTAGGATTACGACCGTACTTTGCGGTGGACAATAAGTATGTAATGAAGAAGATGATGAAGGTTTTATTTCCATTCTTCTTTCAAGATTGGGCACGAAAGGAGAAGATAGAACTAAGTGCGGATGGTCGACCGATATATGCACTTCCTCAGCATGATGAGAATGCTCCCGATTTGTACATCCCGTCTATGTCACTATTGACCTACGTCCTTCTTTGTGCACTCTGCTATGGCAATGCTGGTAAGTTCAACCCCGAGGTCATCCCAGAAGTCACGTATAAATGCCTCGGGTTTCAATTACTCGAGTTGATTGCAATACGCGTTGGATTCTACCTAATGGAGGCACCCGTGGCAATACTAGACTTGCTTAGTTATACCGGATATAAGTATTTGGGACTGTGTGTGAATATGTTCATCGGACTTACGATGGGACAGCTCCTTGGGTATGGCAATCGATCATATTACTTTACATACCTATGGACAGCAACATCAGTATCATACTTTATTCTAAAGGTTATGGCGAATAGTATCCCCCGAAGGACGAGTGCGGCGGGTCCGAAGAGACAATTCATGGTGCTTGGCTTTGCATCGAGTCAATTTGCAACCTGTTGGTTTGTAAGCCAAACGAAATTCTTAGACTAAAACGGGCTCTAGATATCGGACAACTCTCAAAGCGATTGTAAATAGATTTAATGCTTTTTCTGGTTGACTGTTTAATTATCATCGTCCATCAATCATCATCATCGCTATCGTCACCCTTTTCCATTTTCTTCCGCAGTATCGGTGTATCGTCAATGGCGTTTTGCACAATAATAAATTCCTCTCTACTTTCATCGCAACTCATTGAACAACTGTAAACAGCAATGACTCCCCAGTTCATACCTCCTTTGTCAATAAGATCCATGACGTTGTCTTCACCGGCATGACCATCGACATCGAGCACATGCAGCAATGATGGGAGAATCTGAAATTCAAACACACGCTCGGCACCACATTCGCAGTTTGTTATGGCTGGAAGTGGAGTTGAATTCTTCTGTGACTTATTACATTTGGATTTTAGATTCTTTTTTTGTTGTTGTTGATTATTCATTGGAGGAGGCGGCACTGACCACATAGGCGACCCACCATAAGCATATCGAGCAACCTGTCCTGGCGCCCTCTTTAGTCGCCGAGTAAAAGATAGGAATGCACGTTCTTCTGGTGGCAGACGTTCGTAACGCTCTCCTCCTCCTTCACGAGAATTGTCGTTATTACTAGCAATGGAATCACCACGTAAGGCCGAGAGGATCGCCTCGTCGTCCTCCACATCCAGATATCGAGATAGCATCTGTTCTACCTTTGAGACATCTATGTTGCCAGAGCCATCAACATCATCTTCTTCATCATCGTCGTCGTCGCTATCAACCCCGTCCCCTGTCCTTCTCTGTATCGATGGTTCATTAATCGTATATAAATCGTAGTGCTCGAATGATGGCGGTGCATCACATACTATGGCGTCAATAGCAGCGGGTTTCTCTGGCAACGATTCCACTTTCGTCGCTGGTTGTAGCGGTGGTTTCGATGATTTGTTTGAGTGAGGAGTACGCATTTCGCAATCATTCATCATGGACTCCAAGTCATCCATTGATAGATCGGTCGTGTTGTCTCCGCAACCCCAATCATCGTTACCACCTTCTTCGTTGCCCCAGCCGCCATCGACGTCAGCGCCCCAATAATCATTCTCCTCCACCACATCGTTCTTCTTTTCGTTTTTAGAGGTTGATGTTGGCGATGGTACCAAATTCTCTGTTGTCGGCCATCGTCGTTGCGAACGAAAACAGCGCAAGGAGCCATTGCCAATACAAGAGCGAAAGGGACTCGTATTCGTGTCGTCATCTTCTCCTCTACTAATTGACGCCGATGAATGACATGAGGCATTATTGCAACCGAACACATACAGCGTCCGATCGACATCGTCCAATGGGGCATGCAGTTGTAATAGCAAATGCATCGGCCCGTGATTGCATGTTGTACAAGTGATTAAAAAGGGGGGGCATAGCTTGTCGTCATGATATTGCGGCAGTCCACCCGCATGCGATGACGATGCTCCCGATGCAACGCTGTTATTAATTTTGTGACTACGACGCTTAATAATGATGTCGCTGACCCCCCGACAGTCGTCGCTGGGAAGCAATAAGAGGACGGGTTCCCCGTACTCATCGTCGCCGGACCACATGGCTAGAGTTAGGTCTCGCAAGGTCTCGAGGGCTTTTTTGCGAGAACGAGACATAGTGTCTTAAAAATAGGTCTCGAATTTCTCGCGAGACCAGGCTTGCGAGACGAGACCACGGTCTCGCGGTCTCGTCTCGCGTCTCGTCTCGCAAGGTCTCGCAGCGAGACCAACTCGCCACATGGCGAGAGTACATTTGAGCTCAATTACCAAAGTCCATCGTGACCAGCTCTACTCACCCTACGTTGGGATTGCTTTGCATCATTTGTATTATCGCCGGGATTGCTTCAAATAGCTTGCATCATTTGTATCTTTCGTTGGGATTTTCTAAATCATTTGTATCTTTCTTTGGTATTGAAGCTGAAAGGTAATCCACCACTAGGCGTAGTCAGTGGGATCCCAATTGGGACCGAGAACATCAATGTCGTCCCAACCGTCCCTCCGACCCAATTTCCCTGCCTTGTAACCGACATCGAGATCATCAAGCAATTTCATATGTTCATTGGTCAATACAAACGAAGGGGACATATCACTATCAATCTCGATCTGATGAGGCTGGGGATTTACTCCACCGTAGCTATTTTCTGCAATCGCCAATCGCTCGATCTTCGTCGACGATCCACTCCTGGGTACGCATACAAAACCCTTCTGCAATGACCAACGGACAAGAAGCTGTGCCTTCGTCATTCCCCGTGCTTTTGCCACCTCAGATAACACCGCCCATTGGTCAGATGGTCCGTCCACGCCACTGAGTTTTGACCAAGCTGCACATCCGACGGCAATGCCATACTTGTCACAAAACTGGACCACGTCGCGATGTGTGTTAAATGGACTAAGCTCCAGTTGATTAATGGCCGGTAGATCACTAACTTTCACATTCCCCAGGACGTCCACTCCGATTAGCTTTCGTATCTCCTCCAACGGACCAAGTCCGTAGTTGCACACCCCAATTGATTTCACGAACCCCGCATCTCGCAATTCAAGCAAGGCCCGGTAGGTCACGATACGACGTTCGGGGTCCGTAAGCGGTGAATGTATTGATATCATATCAAGATATCCGACTCCCAGCATTGCGATGGCATCCTTCACATGCCGCTTTACCGTAATGATGTCCGTGGACTGCTCATTGTTCGACAATTTATGCGAGATGAACAACTCCTCGCGACGACCTCGTCGACCAGCGCTTCCATCAATATTCGGAGAAGTTGATCTATCATATCCCATTGTTTGTATTGCATGCGCTTGAGCGGCCAAGTTTGCATCGTCGAGCAATTGGAGCAATTCCGGCTTCTCATCGGCATACTCTCTTCGCTTCGACGACGACGACCCAGTCAGATATTTCTCGAACGCCACACGCGCCTCATCTAACGATCCATAACCGGTGGCAGTGTCAAAATAACGAATTCCGCATCGTAATGCCAATCGTATGCATCGAGCGACCTCTTCCGGTTTCGTTTTGTAGAGCGAGTGGCCCACACGTGGGATGCTTAATGTCGATTTGCCTCCACGTCCACCCCGAATGGAAAGGAGGGGAGACGGATCACTACGAGGAGATCCTCTGGTCGATCTCGCGACGGATGCACTGCCACCGCCCGCTGAGGTGCGAGCGGCATTGAACGCGGCGAGGTCGATGGACTCCGACGACGTTGGGGAAGCGGCAGATGATGGACAAGGCGTTGACGTGAGGATCGACGACGATGCGATACCGATTAACAACACATCGCGTCGACTTGTTGTCGATTGCCGGTTATCATGACGATGAAGATGAGGCTCTTGCGAAAGGGCCACTACCGCCGCGAAGAAGTTCAGGAGCAGCAGGGCTACGAACGCCGAACTCCCTGTACTCCGAGCAGCCATGGTGGCGCCGGGTTGTGTTTGCGATCACAGATCACAGACTCCTCTCCTATTCTTTGGCCACGAATCATCACACCTCTGACTAATGACGACAAGTGCGGCGGACGATACTATAACAACGACGAGCTTGATAATTACCTCCTATCGCGATTAGGGCTACTCATCAGTTTAGCTGGCAGTAAAATTTGACCCCCCCCCTTATTTCCGAGGTCATTGTTTTTGGCCTCAACTGGCTGCTCGCTGCGCTGTGAAACCGAGACCATTATATGCCAACTTTGAAACTCAATCGAGTAGTAGAGAAAGAGACAGCACCATCACACGCAGCCGCAGGGCTCCGTTCCACTGAAGATGATGCTGTCGCTACTACTGCGAACGACGAAGAAGATGTTGTTGGTGGAAGTAGTAAAACCACAACCATTAATAGTGTAGGGCAAGAGGAGGAGGGGGAGGAGGAAAGCAACGATGTTTTCTACAATGCTTTATCCTCGCTCGCTGAGGATAGTAGTAGTAGCACTCACTCTCAGGTAACAATTGTTGCGAGGAAGAAGAGGAGGAAGACAGACGAAGTTATTAATCTCTGTGACGACTCGATTATTGCTAGTGTGGCGAAAAATAATACAACCGAAAGACCTTCTCGTGCATGTACGAATAGGAAGAGATATGAAATTGATTTTTCATTGTTAGACTATACTACTAAAACTTACAGCAACAACAGGAACAACATCAAAATGGAGCCATACTACAGCAATAATGACAACAACAACAGCAATAATGGTAATGATGATAGTACAAGCACAATAATAGCAAGCAAGAGAAGCAGTAGTAGGAAGGGAATACAGACAACAAAACAATATGTCAAGGATGAGTATACAAAGCAAAGTAGTTTCAAGGATGATGAGTATAGTTGTAAAGTCAACTATGATAACAGGAAGGTAGTATCATCAATTTTAGATCGATCATCTACTACTATTGTGGATAGCAGCATTCCCATTCTAGTAGGGTATGGTAGTAACATATCCAATTTGTCCAAGGTTGAGCCGAAAGTGAACATGTTACTTGATTTACTCGATGATGATAATATATGGAATATAGCAAGAATTATACATGTATCACATGAACGTGTTGATATTAGTAATACATGGAAATGCAATGTTACTTTACGATATGAGGGGTGGGGATCTAAATGGGATATGATACTAAACTATCCAAATGCACGACTTGCACGAATCTTCACTTATACAAAACAGGTACGTTGCTTTGTAATGTTGATGGAAAGAAGTAGCAGGGGAAGCAGCAATAATAGTAGTAGTAGTAGTAGTAGTAGTAGTAGTAGTAGTAGTAGTAGTAGTAGTAGTAGTAGTAGTAGTAGTAGTAGGAAGCTACTACCCCCCAACGATGATCAAGATTGGACCAATGTTTGGCCATGTAAAGTATCCTTTAGAGTACCACACCAGAATCAATCAAGTGCATGTAACATATTACGTAAGGAATGTAAAGTTTTCATACAACCGTACATGACACATACTCTACCATATAAAGTCAAACAATGTATGATAAATGGTGGACAATGGGTTGATACTATTCGTTTACTGGAATGGAAGGAAATAGATGTACACAATCCTAGTAGTACTGGAAACAAAAGTTTTGTCATTGTGCGTGGGCTTCCACCACCAAATGGTGTGGAGGAGCAACACGTAAGCAGAAGTAAGGTATATCGTGTCAATAAAGAATTTTGTGATGCCTATACCATGGCAAAGTCTGATTGGATTGAAGGATACTTACCCTCGACACAAGTTTTGTCATCCGGGGTATTACTAAAAGAAAAATATCGAATAAGTATGGATGATGAGGAGGAGGAGTCCAATAATGGTTTTCGATATTCTGGCTCATTCCTTCCCCCGATAAAAACTCGGAATAATACCAAAACGACACCACGTACTTTTGGTGAACAAACATCATCATCATCATCATCATCATCATCCAGAATCACACACTCATCAGCAGCCGAACCCACCCTTCCTACACCGATAGTAGTAACAGACAAATCATGTTTCAATCAATGTGTAAGTCATCTACCAGTCTCGAATCGTTCGGCAGGTGTGCTGAACATGGCTGGGAATGATCTCTTCGTGGGATCGTACGTTAGTCAGAGTGAGGCACAACAAGCTGTACAATTGGCGCTGGCACAAGCAAGGAAAAGGGATGGTCAAGATGATAATGGAGAGTCGCAAGGATCTAACGATAACGAATATGCATCACCGAATGATGCGCAATTGGTCGATCTCTTCAGTATACCAGCCGAGTCTATCATTTCAGCATTTGAAGAGACAGACCAGAAGAAGAGAGATATTTCAGATCCTCCATTCCGTCTTGGTGAATGGATCGCTCAGCATTATCAACATGTTTATCATCGAGGTAAGAGTGGTACAGATGCTTCCACCAATAATATGTTCACACTCGCAGTACCTATCCACTGTGATGGGATTCTAAGGAACAAACGTCGGAAGCAGTCACATCCGAAGCGGTTGAAACTTGTCTAGTTTATAACATACATTGCTAATTACGAAATCTATTTGTTATTACACACAGAGCTCGCCTGATAGCAAGCATGATTATTCGTGTAGTCTGAACATCACCAATAGGTTGGTCTAGTAAACAAGAAAGGTTGTGAGTCCTACCAAGTAATAATACTAATACAATACCCTATAAGATATTGTATTATTAGAGGGGGATTCTATCAGGTAGGTCGCACAATTCAACGTATTTTTTGTTCTCAAATGTCCCTCTAATGTAATATCTTGTCTTTGTCTATTTTCCGCAGGTGTTATTCATGTTATTGGGTGTCGTTGACGCCGCATCGGTATTGATGCAATAACGAGGGCCTAAAATGAGAAGTAGATGACAATTCACTTGGGGTTTGTTGATGAGATATGATGGTAACTAAACAGTGACGAGGATGTTATATAGTTTGTTATGATATGTGTATTATAACATGATCACATTCTCCAAGAATGTGATTTGTACTCAATCACACCACACTAAATCTTCTTTTAATTATCGTCAGGAGACCACTCCTCTTCCTCGTCATCGTCGACCTCCTCCTCCTCCTGCTTCTCCTCCTCCTCCACCTCCTTGTCTATCTTCCATTTCATTGTCTTTGCATTCTTCGTCTTCTTCCCTGTACTCGACTTCTCATCCTTCGCCTGAGTCCTCTTCTTTGACTTGGCATTCGTCTTGAAATCAATCCAATTCGCTGCCTTTGCATCCTTCTTCGTCTTCCTTGCAGCCTTGATCGAAGATACCTGTGCAATACTTAACTTCACCCCTCCACCACCATTATCATCATCATCACTGTCAACATTATCCTTGATCACCTTATTTCTCTTCCGACTCTTATCGGAGTCAGGTCGCTTTGGTGCTTCTGCCACTCCTTGTGGAATTTCCTCAAGGACAGTAAACCTGATGAAGTAAGCTGTCCCTTTATTGTGTTTCTTTGATTGAAACACGAGGTCAGCATACTTTATAGGCCCAAGATTGTCTTTGGCTTGTCTAATACGATGCCATCTTGCCACGGTTCAATGCAGATTCTGTTGATGCGACTACCCCCCGTCGAAAGAGTTCATAGGCAATATTTTCATTTAGTAGGCTATATACTCGGTTGGGATTGTCAGGAGACCCAGGTGTTGGAGTGACAAATCTTTTGCTGCCAAACTGTTCTATCATCAAGATTGAACTGGGGTAGAAAGTCGATTTTCCACGTGGCTTTCCGCGGTTACCTGCACCATTGATAGCTGAATGCACACTTAGTGCCATCTCACTGGAAACCTCAGCACTAACATGTTCTTTCATTGTGATGCGGGTATCCTCTACTTGATTGAGCAAGCCTTTACGTCCCATCTGACTGTGAGCATCCTCAAAGGTAGGTAGATCACCATCATCCCGACATTGCATGGTGTGGCGGTAATTCTCGACGGCTTGGAATATGCCCTTATGTCCCATCTCACTGTGAGCATCCTCAAAGGTAGGTAGATCACCACCTTCCTGACGTTGCATGGTGTGGCGGTAATTCTCGACGGCTCGGAATAAGCCCTGACGGCTCATCTCGCTGTGAGCATCCTCAAAGGTAGGTAGATCACCATCATCCCGACGTTGCATGGTGTGGCGGTAATTCTCGACAGCTTGGAGTAAGCCCTGACGGCTCATCTCAGAGTGATCTACCTACCTAGGACAATAAGATTATCCGAGGTTATCCAACTCCTCCGTGATAAACAGAGGCTCTGATGTATCATTGACAAGGTCAGTCCTGAGTGGTGGTGGGGACGTACGTTTGAGGTTGGATCAGGAGTACAGGTATCTTTTGACTCTGATGATTGTGAAGTCAAATGGAATAAGAATAAATAGTTGAGTTGAAGCCACTACTAAACAGTGAGCTAATTCTGATAGTTATGTCTTGATTGTACTCTCCTACTGCAGGCATACCTTACGCACAAATCTTGATTTTATACTCTTTCCAATACGACCGCAATGCCCTGCCCACCACCGATGCAAGCAGATCCAACGTAAATATTACCATCTGCTCTCTTAAACTCATTCGCAAGGTGTGCTACGATCCTACTCCCCGATGCACCGAGTGGATGTCCAAGCGAGATGGCACCACCATTCAAATTTGTCTTTGTCATATCCAGTTCCAGCTCCTTCGCACAAGCAAGGAATTGAGCAGCGAACGCCTCGTTGATTTCGAATCTGTCAACACTGGCAATTGTCATCCCAGCAGAGGCGAGTGCACCCTGAATTGCGGGTACTGGTCCGATACCCATAATCGATGGCTCGCATCCAGATACCTGGTATGACGCTAATCTACACAGCGGCGTTAGACCATACTCCTTAACGGCCTCTTCGGAAGCAAGGATGATTGTACCGGCACCGTCGCATATCCCAGAGGCATTCGCGGCAGTTACTACACCGTCCTTCTTGAATACTGGACGTAGCGATGCAATCTTTTCAAGTGTGGTTTCAGGACGAGGGTGTTCATCAGTGTTGATAGTTTTCGTACCCTTCTTTGTGACAACATCTACTGGGGCCATTTCCAAATCGAAAACACCATTCTTCTGGGCTACACCCCACGTAGTCTGACTACGAATAGCATGTACATCGCAATCCTCCCTCGAGATGCCATACTTCTCGGCAAGATTTTCAGCCGTGATGCCCATGGGCGTTCCCGCATGCTTGTCCGTTAATCCATCCCACAAACTATCTCTCATCGTCAAGCCAGTCCCGAGCGCTACACCCCACCTTGCGTCGTTACCATCCACCTGCAACGGTGCCATGCTCATGTTCTCACTTCCACCACATATGACAACCTTGGCCTCGCCCAACTTAATTGATTTGGCACCCTGTATAACAGTTTCGAAACCTGAACCACATAGTCGATTGATAGTCAATGCTGGTACACCCACGGGCACACCAACCTTAAGTCCAACATGTCGTGCTAGATATGCAGCGTCGGAACTTGATTGGATAACATTGCCAAAGTATACAGCATCGATGGTTGATGGGTCGATATTGCCAGCGGCGATGGCCGATTTCGTAGATACAACCCCAAGTTCCGTCGCGGTTAGAGATTTGAGTGACCCGCCGAAGGCACCGAATGGCGTGCGCTTGGCCGCAACAATGAAGATGTTGGACATGATGTTGAGATGATAGCGTATGATGTTGTTTGTTGAGATTTTAGATGTGAGATGTGTCATCGCGTCGCGACAGTCGTATTTTACACACCACACACTCTCATCTCAACCTCTCACCCCACTCCACGCCTCCTCGGCTAAATACAGACAGAGAGTGGATCATCTTTATACGTGGCCATTTCTTATTTTTCGGTGTATAATTTATATAACAATATCAGGCTCACGGAACCATAATTAAAATCTTTTGCTCCGGAATACGACGTGCATATTTATATCATGTTCTACGTCAAAACTCTCGAACATGAAATAGAACTCGAGCCAATCCACTTTGGTCAAAAGCTCAAGGCCACAATCATACGTCTACTTAAGGAGGAAGTCGAGGGATTAGCACTGGCCAACTACGGCTTTGTCGTGAATGTAATTGAGGTCCCCGAGGATGATATTCGAGGCAGCATTATTGAATATGATACAGGTAATGTTGTGTTTTACGTCAAGTATACAGCATTACTGCTACGGCCATTTATTAATGAGGTCCTAGATGCAACAGTGGCACAGTGTAACGAGTTGGGGTTCTTTGCATATGTTGGTCCACTTCGTATCTTCGTATCGAAACACTCCATGCCGGAGGATATGTTCAACGGCTTCGATGGGGATAGGGATTCCTGGGTTAGTGACGATAAAGAAGTTGTGATTTCGTCGGGGTGTGGGGTGAGATTGAAGATTAAGGGAAAGACTGTCGAACAGGGAAATATTACTGCAATTGGCACAATTAAAGACAATTATTTGGGTTTGATTGATGATGGCAGTGGTGAGGGGGAAGGGTTGTAGGATTTTAGATGTTTTGCGGACGACATATTTACAAGATAAAGATGCACCCTGCACCTTGCAATAGCTATAAGTAAGAATTCATAAATCATCAAATTGGTAATGTTCATCGAAGATCCTTATACTCATCAATCATTACATAAGTTTAAGGATTGACTTTGAAAAGTTCGACCTCAAACTTTAATGTCGCCCCCGGTGGAACAGCTCCCCCACTCCCAGCATCACCATACGCTAACTCGGGTGGTATGACAAGCGTTGCCTTTCCTCCCTCCTTCATCTTTGCTAGACCCTCTTGCCATCCCTTAATGACTTGTCCAAGTTTAAATTTGATAGTCGCACCCCTGTCAACGGACGAATCAAACACTGTCCCATCGGTAAGAGTTCCATGGTAGTGAACTTCAACCTCATCGGAAACAACGGGTGAAGAACCAGTACCCTCCTTCATACAGTAATACACCAACCCCGAATCAGACTTCTCTGCCTCCTCGTTGCAATCAAGAAAGCCATCGATATACTCCTTCCCATCCTTCTTCACCTTGTCCATAATATTCTCCATGCGTTCCCTCAATAATGAATTAACAGCAGGACCATACTTCTGTAGAACCTCCATGGGATTGACCGTCTCCTCGCCTTTTACAATGTCACTGAAGCCAGTCATTAATATTTCAAGCTCATCTTCCTCAAGTAGACTTTTGAAATCAGTTTGCTGTGAAATTTGCATTCCAATATTAAGTCCGAGGGCATATATAGGCATTTTGTCCTCATCGTACGGCATAGGTGGGGCTATGTGTCTAGTGGTCAACGACTGTACACAGAGAGTAAAATTAAATGTATTGAATTCATAATGTACACAGTGTGCGAGCAAAGATCAGAAACACACATCCACTTACACGTGCAAATTTAGGCGCAATCGATCGAGCGGAGAACGCATTCACCGCTGAACGACTGGAAGCCGCAACAATTAGGGCGGCGATGGATGACATGGTCAGGTGCATTGGATGTCGATTTAGATGAATGAAGTTTGAGTGAGGTGAGGTGGGTGGCGGAGTGAAGGTAATGTTGTACGTAGGTAGTTCCTGCTCCCTAAGAGACACTCAACACTCAACATCTCAACCGAAAGTTTCTTTCGGAGGCGCAGATGCGAATGCACCGTCGTCCTGTCAATAGGATAGTAACATCATCGTGCCAGGTGACCCAATAGACAGTGCGCTGTGAATGAATGAATCGTCAGTAATGAGCTTGACGATGGAGTCCTCCGCAACAAAGTTACCAAAAGTGGATGAGGCAAACGCTGTGAATGTCGATTCACCTGAGAGCATTGTCAATAAAAGGCGACAGAGAAGACAACAGAGACTAGAACTGATTGCCGGTCGAAATAATGCCCGCGCCCGATCTCCTCAGACGCTATACCAGCATCAATCCATGGATTTTCAAGATAAGCTACTGTTGGCTGCTGCTACTGCAGATACAGCGCAGATGTCTACTGGGAGCCCAGATACGCACGCCACGGATCACAGCACACAAGTAGGTAGTAAAGGGGAGAGGTTGTATCCTTCTTTTGAGAGGGGTGGCGATTCAATTCCGTGTGTGACGACTGCAAACACATTTCCTTCACCGGAAATCAGTCAGATCCCGAATCGAATGCGTAGGAAAAATAATTCCGCATCGACGATCACAACGTCAGAGGATTCATCCCCCGCCCTTCATGATAATAAACTCAAACGCGAACGCGGACAAAATATTAATTCGTCGGTCACAGATGAACGCCAGCCTCAGGGGGGAGAAAGACATGTAACACCATTCCCAATAATATCGAGTAGATTATTACCACCGTCCATTGATGAAGTTAGACTCCTACCCAAGCAAAAACCTCCAGGTAAAAGCGCATCACCTTCCAAGCCATCAGCACCCACACACAAGACCACGGCATGTGGAGCATATGCTTCGAATATGTCGAGGCCCAATCTTCAGCGGTACTCTACGGCTCCATCCTCCTCGTCTCCCGCGAGAGAAACGAATGTGTTAGACAATGTACTGATGGATCGGGCATGGCTAATACGACAAAATTTGATGAGTTTTGAGATGCAGGAATTGGCCGAGGAGGCAGAGAAGGCGGCAGAATCTGGGTTAGAAAAGTTTGTTGGCAGTGCTAGTAAGTTCGGCGTCGAAGAAACATCTCCATACTTGCCACAATTTGCAGATGATGGAGACTTTGTATCGAGTAGGGAAAGGGGGGATGAATATTTAACTCCATCAAGGATGGTATCACGAAAGTCATTCGTTGATACTCTTCCTGACTTTGACTACACTCCATCCTACTTTACAAGAAAGAAAATACCAGTCACTGCATTGCGAAAATTTGATGAAATCGTACCGACTTTTACTGAAATGCACAACAACATACGTATCCATCTTGGTAGTGAGGGAATGGATACTAACCTACTCCCCGCAGTGCACACTCGTCAGTCCGATGACGATGGAAATGACTGTGAGGAGGGCTTGCTATCACCTGCAGCAAGTTTTGCAAGTTCATTTAGCTCGTATGCAGTCGCATCTTTTCGAGAAATTATTGACCATGGTATGTCAACTTTTAGCAGACCGGAATCAGATACATCGAAGAAGTTGCTTTCGAATTCGGTGGATGAGGAAAATGGGAACCCATCACAAACAGAATTGAATCACTCGGATAACTCGGATAGTGACGACTCGTCAGTAGAGTATTATGGTCGTAAATCCCCTGTCATTGAATTATTTACCAACAATAGCGCCACAAATCAGACAATACCGGGGAGTAGTCAGAGTGTGACGTCAAATTTATCTGCTAGACACAACACAAATCAGTCATTTCCCGAGAGTAGTCGAAGTGTGACGTCAAATTCAGCTGCTAGAAACAATATAAAGCAGACATTTTCGGAAAGTAGTCGAAGTGTGACATTTGCAAAGGAAAAGGAAACCTATCGAGCACTGCTGGAAAGAATGCGAAAGAAGACTCTGACCAAGGAGATTGTGTTGGTTAAGAGCGAGTCATTCGATGTCGACCAAACCAGTTGTGCACCGTCCTTGACTGGAATTTTCCCTGTTGGCAGTGACTCAGAAACCAACATAACTTCGCCAATGGCGTTCCTAGCCAAGCTGCAAAGTCAGTTCTCGCTTACTTCTGACAATGATGGTTGTCATAATGATATGCCCCTCATCGATGAGAATAACAAGCAGTTTGTTAGCAACTACTTTTACACATCTCAGAAATCAGGTGTCATCAATCCTGACAACGACACGCCTACACTTAATTTCGATACCAATCAAGACGAACGCAAAAACTCCAAACTTCTGCGTGGCTGTGGCCCTGAGAACATAATCTCTGCCTGTGATACTGCTACTAGGTACGCTGATCGAATATTTGATTGGTTCGGCGGGGGAGGGGAAAGTAAGGCGCACAGACGCAAGGCGACGAATTCATCAATAGAACAGTCGCCTAATCCCAATTGGATACAATCATGGCAAACAAGTGAAGCAGAGGACTATGTCCCAGTGCGACAAATTTTCTTACCTCCAAAACTCTCTGCTGCCAGACATTCAGTAGAGAATAATGAGGTTAAAGAGTCGACAAATTTAGCGTACGATTGTGAATCCTCTATAATTGCGTGCTCCGATGTTGGAGAGCTGTCATGCCAGGTTGGAAAGATTACTTGATTACTACTTTCTTAAATAATGCTTGCTTAAGTGTGTCTTTTGATACCCTACATTGTATCTTGCGTAGCCATTCCTTATAAAGTGAAGAGATTAGCCGAAAATATTCATTATGCGTGCAACAATTCCAGCTAACCCCATGTCTCCCATCTTGTTTAAAAGGGGTAACAAATAGAATATTAGATAGATAAAAGGAATCATGAGAAGATGAAGGAACCTAATGAGAACAGTTCACTAAATGACATTACTTACATTGGCTAATATTAGAAAATTGAATGCAATTAGTCCAAATCCAACAGAGGTCAATGTAAACGAATCAACATCTGGAATCAAATTTACATTCACTTTCTTATCATCGTCGTCTCTTGCCATTCGTACGGTGGAAAATGACAACCTTGCTGCTTTGACTTGAGGTGTTATGTGCATTCCCTTCATCTTTCCATTTGAATAGTAATTGACACTTTTTCCACCGCTAGTAGGCATAAAGGCATCACAGCAGGTTAGTAGAAGACAGCATAGCACAAGGAATTTTTTCAACATGATGGGGATGAATACGCTGTTTTTGTTTCAAGTTACCTCAAACGTACGCTGCCGTATGTTTTTCCCAGCATGGTGGCAATTTCGTTGGTGACTACTCGCATTAATGTATCTCACGGCATTCGCCTTCTTGGCGTTCGAGCACCATCAACTCATGGTACGTACTCGCCGCTACCGAGAATGAATTGGAAATGGATGGGGAGGAGCAGTTGTAGACAAATTCACGACAGTCCGAACGGTAGTGCTTCGTCTTCTGCATTTCGTCAACGACTTGGAGAATTGAGATACAATGGTTCACCCGAAATTGTATTTGGTATGATTATTCTATCCTTGGCAGGTATTGATTATGTTTTACGTGTGCAGGATGAAAAACCACGAAAAGAAATGTATCGTCAACTAGAGCTGGAGGTACAACGTGATGAATTAACATCTCGCAATGAAGAGAAGAGAATGATTGCGGAGGATATGGTCAACACATCGTTAAAGTTCAAATGTATAGTCCGACGTGTTCCTGAACAATTTGATGGACACAAATGTCTACAGAACATAAAAGTGGGGGATGTTGTTGGTGTACTTGAAGAGGGCATCGGACCTGGGGGGCAGTACAACTTATGCTCGATTGAAAGGAACGCAGCCGTTGAGGAATCCAAGTTTTCGATTGGCTGGTTCCCCTGTTCTTGCTTAGAAAAGCTAAAGTAGAGTGTTTAAGAATGGAAATGCAAGTTTATTTTGCTACACTGAAACATTCGCTGCGTCGTAGCTGGTCGTGACAATCGATTTTATGCATTATTTTTTCCCTGCTAAGCTATGATATAATGTAATATACCAATATCAAAACAAACTGATGATATTAATAAATATACGACTTATCAAAACATACCTACTCTATTTCAATATGCTTCCTTATTCACCATGGGGAACCCCCAGGGGTTCGTTTTGGACACAACGTCCGAAGACCCACACAGTTTGTTTGTCCCAATAGTGACAGTGTTTGTCCCAATAGTGACAAAATATACTTAACGGTAGTGACGTCTAAATTTCTTTTGCTAATTTTTGCTTATTAAGGAGTAGCGCGACTCATTTCTCCCTTCCGGTTCGTGGATTGCCCTCTTTTGGCTTCCCGCCGAGACGTTGAGTCTAAAACGACTCCTAGTACAATGTTCAGTTAGCTACGTACGTATTACGTACTCTCATTGCATTTAGGTACGTACGTATTACGTACTCTCATTGCTTCACAACACGCCGCTTCGTCAATATCGTATCATGCAGGGTGAGCACTGGGACGTCACTCACAGCGAGGAACAGAGTGGCACTCGCCTTTCCTTCCACTGTTGGCCATCCTCTCGTCTTGAGGCTACACGATGTGTGGCGCCCATCGGTGCTCTTTACACACCGCTCAAAAAACTTCCACCCCAATGTGCCCCACCAGTGGCATTGCAGTACGATCCTATCCGTTGTTCAACGTCAACGTGTCATGCCATATTAAATCCATATTGTCAAGTGGATTACCGCACGAAGTTGTGGACGTGTCCATTCTGCCTTACGCGGAATCATTTCCCACCCCATTATGCCGAGAATATTAGTGAGGTGAATTTACCTGCTGAACTGGTGCCACAATTCGCAACGTGTGAGTATGAATTACCCAGTGTACCAAATTCTGGTCCACCGGCATTCGTATTCTGTCTTGATACATGTGTCCATGTTGAGGAATTGGCGGAATTGGCCGACTCGATTCAGCAAGTATTGAACTTATTACCCAGTGACAGCCTTGTTGGTCTAATTACATTTGGGACCAACGTTCAGGTCCATGAATTGGGGTTTGAGGGATTGAGTAAGGCATACGTCCTGAGGGGAAATAAGGAGTATGATCCTAACAAGGTGGGACAATTATTGGGGTGTGTTGGTGCCGGTGGGGGAGGAGCCGTGCCAGGACAACCAGTCCAACCTCCCTTGTCACCAGGAGACCAGGCTTTGCGTCGCTTCCTCCTCCCAGCGTCGGAGTGTGCCATGACCCTCGAACATATACTCGAGGACTTACGTAAGGATCCGTGGCCAGTCCCGAGTGACAAACGCGTGGCACGCTGCACTGGGTGTGCCTTGAGCGTTGCCACATCATTACTCGATCTGGCATTACCACGGAGTGGAGCACGGGTCATGATGTTCGTTGGCGGGCCCTGCACATCTGGACCGGGTGCGATTGTTTCGAGGGCAAAGACAGAGGATATGAGAAGTCATGCCGACCTTGCAAGGAATGCCGAAGCGTTACACAAGCCAGCGTGTGAATTCTATGCCGGCTTGAGCAAGCGGGGGGGAGGAGGGTCCGGGAAAAAGGGGGATGCGGCTAATTCCGCCGTTGTCTCCCTGCATGTCGTGGACATCTTTGCATGCTCCCTGGATCAGGTTGGTATGCTCGAGATGTGCGAGCTTGTTGAGGCGACCGGTGGGCATATGGTGTTAGGCGATTCCTTTGGTCAGTCTGTCTTCAAGGAGAGTCTTCGTCGTGTTTTTCGGACATATGAAGCCAACCCCGATGGATCATTGCCACCCAGTTCAGACGATGGGATGATGCAGATGGCATTCGGTGCGACGTTGGAGGTGTTGACAAGTCGCGAGTTCAAAGTTAGTGGTGCAATTGGGCCAGTAGTTAGTCTTGGGAAGAAGAGCCCCAACGTTAGTGATCTGGAAGTCGGGAGGGGAGGAACAAATGCCTGGAGTATGGGTGGGATTGATCCTGGAACTACCGTGGCTGTGTATTTTGATATTACAAATCCTGGCACGTCTCCGTTGCCCGAGGGGAAACGCAGGTTCATCCAGTTTATTACAAAGTATCAACACTCCAATGGTCAAACCCGTCTTCGAGCCACGACGCTATGTGGGCCATGGTTCAACCCTCCTCCTGGTGAAAATGACAAGGCGCAACAACCACCTCCAGGGAATGGCAACTATGGCATGGCCCAACCGCAACCAAGCCCGGTAAAAATGAGCTTCGATCAGGAGGCCGCTGCGATTCTACTGGCACGTGTCGCTGTCGAACGGACAGGGACGGAAGACGTCGCGGATGTTCTGCGCTGGATAGATAGGAGTCTCATCCGTCTCTGTACCAAGTTTGCCGATTACATCCCCGACGATCCAAACTCCTTCAGATTATCACCGGAGTTCAGCCTCTTCCCCCAATTCCTATTCCATCTACGTCGGTCGCAGTTTCTGCAACTCTTTAACTCGAGTCCTGATGAGGCGGCCTACTATCGCTACATATTAAATAAGGAGAATACGACCAACTCGCTTGTAATGATCCAACCAACGCTGCTCTCCTACTCCTTCAATGGACCACCACAACCAGCATTGCTGGACTCTCAATCTGTCCGTCCGGACACCATCCTACTCCTCGATACGTTCTTCCATGTTGTTGTATTCCATGGCGAGACAACGGCGGCATGGCGAGAGCAACGCTATCATGAGCAGGAAGAGCATGTGGCATTCCGAAATCTCCTTGAAGCGCCACAGGCAGATGCCCAAATGATCATGGACAATCGTTTTCCCGTGCCGCGTTACATAGTTTGTGACCAGCATAAGAGTGAGGCACGATTTTTGATGGCCAAGCTAAACCCGAGTGTTACGCACAATACCGAGGGAGCCGGTGGTGCTCAAGTCTTCACGGATGACGTTTCTCTACGCGTTTTTATGGAACATCTTATGAAGTTGGCAGTTCAGACATGAGGGTTGGAAGTGTTGTGTCTTCATGTTGTATATGTGGGCGCTTAATGCAAGCTAAGATCTGGCAGCCAAAATCTGCAGACTGATCGAGTCAATTGTGATATACTCTATAGAGAATTTAACTAAGCAACTAGAAACTTGCCGGAAAGAGAGCGCCTTGAACTTCAAACATCTTCTGAGCATAATTATACAACCTCAAGTCAAAGATATTCTGCTTGTGTAAAAGGTTCCATGCGTCACTACCCTCAATCACTGGATCATGCCGATTTATTGCCGGCCAGTCCCAATAGAGTATTTTCTCCTCGCACTCCTCGCTTCGTCGATATGAATATGTGACATCTGATTTTGTGTTGAATATTATAGTCAGGCGTCTCATCGTCTCTGCCTTGTTATGCAACAAGCCGACAAGACACTTGGACCGTAGAACTTCCTTCGCTATTGCCTCGTGCTCAGTAGTTAATTCACCACTTAATGTATTAGAAAGAAATCTTGTCATCCAGTTATTCTCAACCAAAGAAGACTTCGCATACTGCTCTATTGAAGTATAGCTACCCACTTGCCTCGCATGCTCTGAACTCTTCATCATTGAATAATACAACGATGCAGCTCTATCAATGGGATGACGAAACATGGCGATCATGTAGCCCTTGTGTGTTTCATCGAAGATATCAGCAAGATTCCACATATAGGGTGATGAGATGAAGTCAATTTGATCGCTTTGTCCCACCTGAAGAGCCTTCGCCTGCTCGATACCAAGGGGGTGACTCGTATCAACATTCGCGAAACTTATCCCAGCCAAATCATCTTCAATTATACGAAGCTCGTTTGTTCCGTTCCTCGCCTCTCCTCGGCCAATCTCAGAAGCCAGCGTCAAGCCAAAGCAGTAGGAAGCAATACGTGTAATACTGGTTGCACCCGACCTTGGAATGTGCCAAAGAAATAGCTTATTTTGATGTGGAATGAATGGTTCGTCCAATATATTGACAAGGTTTGATAATTGTTCCGGGACAGCGATGTTTTGTCCAAAGTGTACTGTGGGAATGCTTGCGCTATTCACCTTCGTAGCGTTTCTTTGTTGTATTTTATCCATGACTCTCATTGTTGATGAAGTTATTTGTGGACTTATCCACAGATCATTTACGCTACGAATACCTCCTGCAGAACAAACAAAGACAAGGAGGGCGACTGCCAGCCTCGGTGCACGATGATAGTGATATGAATTTCCAACGAAGCGCGTCGTTTGATTCTTTTCATCTTCCGTGGTTTGCAGTGTCGCGATTGAACGTTTCACTACACTCCTCCTAGGTCTTTTGATGGAAAATTGGTAGGATGGTTTGCCTCGAGTGCTGGGAATGGAGTATGCTATTGAACAACCATCAGCCGGTACAATCAGCGGCGACGGTTCATCCAATTCTACGTCAACCAACGAGCTGGCTTCGATGTCCGTCATCACCTTTTCATCACCCACAACAACGACATCTATCCAAACGTACATCAACTACATGGTTTTGTCGATACTGCGTATCTCGTTGTGTATGATGTTGGATAGGATGGGTAGAGCAATCTTCCGGTTTGACACCATTTGTTTTACTCATCTCCCCCACTAATGGATTACCCTCATCCCTCGCTCCCGCCTACCAATAATCAAACATCTCTCTCATCCTCATGATGAGGACTACTTCTTGCTTCGTCACATCTGTGGGAGTGGCTACGAATAATTATGCTCATCGAGCCATTGTCCATAAACTGGTACCTAAGACTCGCGTTGCGGTATCATCTTCTGTCAAGATGACAATCCTCTCGTCAGTGCTTACTTCTGTTCAGATATTTGACGGTTCAAGCATTTCCGATGCAATTGTTTATTCCAACCGGTATGGTGAAACACTATCAACCAAGCTGACACAACTAATCTTAGCCCAGCTCCTAGCAACGCTAATCTTCGTCGCGATTGCAGCACTGGTGACAGCAAAGGGGAAATTCATTTTGGACGTCCTTAATGATGATGATGATGATGATAACGATTCGCAAATAACAATTTCCAAGAGCAGATCGGCAACAAAATTTCGGAAGATCGACGATCCACCTCCACAAGTATTAGATTTCACGAAGTTGATATTCTGTATTTGTATAGATATTCTGGGTTCTGCAAATGAGGCCATACCGCTAGCTGGTGAATTCGTGGATGTGATATATGCACCAATTGCTGCTTTATTACTCCGTCAATTGTTTGCCGGGAGCAACGTCGTGGCTTTACTTGAGTTTACTGAAGAAATATTGCCATTTACTGATGTTCTGCCTTTGGCTACCATCTGTTGGATCGTGGAGTCCTTTTATGGATCTAGTAATTTGACGCCACCACCACCACCACCACAACCACCACCCTTGAGTGAATAACTTAAATTATTACCAAATCGTATCGCCCTGCGTTCCTCATTGGCACTAGGCACTGTCAATAATGCATCTAATGCAGCCACGCCTGCTAATCGATCATTATGTGCATGCCGCACGTCGGTTCGTGCGTTGACGTAATAATGAGGTACGATAATCAATTGTTGTGGTTGTTGTGGATGATGATGAAGTTTCTTCGTGAAGACAGCTAATGTTGTTGTTGTTGTATCGTTGATATTAGCAATCATATTATTCGTCTTTGTTTTATTACCAAGACCTGTTAATAGCATGGTCGAATCTGTTGCTGTATTCGAAGACGGTGCTGCTGTTGTTGTTGGTTTGGATGATTAATGCCTGTTAAGAGTGGAGAGGGTGGTTCGTCCATCATTTGTTGCTGGGGTTGTTGTTGCTGCTGCTGCTGCTGCTGCTGTTGTGGTTGTTGTTGATTATTCATCAATGCATTATTATTATTATCATTATTATTCAATGACGATGATACCGAGGAGGCTGACGAATAATGCATAACTAATCCATCCTGACCAAATATCCGTCGTCACGATGATACCGACGACGCTGACAAATAATGCATAACTAATCCATCCTGACCAAATATCCGTCGGTCGAACTACTACTCGTCTTAGCCTTCACGCTCACCATCATCATCATATGTAGTATGTGGTGATTGTGGTGAGACTTATCAGAAGCAAGTAAAAAGTACGACAAAAAAAACAAACATCTGTAAGAAGTATCGAGAACTATCTTACACAGGCTAATGCAGTGTGCATGTACATTTACCAGGAAACGACAGTAATTGAGGGTAAAATTATGAGATGCCGAAGCAAAAGACACGTAAAAAAGGTTAATAACACTGTAGATTCAAAATGTTGTGGAGCAAATAATAAATGCAAAAGCCTGAAGAAGAAAAAAGATGACCTTTGGTTTGTTTGTATGGAAGTTCAAATTGATCGCAAGACGCCAGAGTCTTTGACTAGGTGTGAGGAGACAGAAACTGCGAGTAGTGAGATTGACGAAGGTGACTGTAAGATTGCAGCTGTATAAATGTTTATGAGTGTTTGTGATTATAAGGGTGGTGGGGATTCGATACATACGACTAGAGAAGATAAATGACGAGGGGAGAGAAGATTGCATATTACATAATAATTGTAACTAATATTTTCAAGTGTTTTTCAAAGATTATTCTGTAGCTTAATATTACTCTTCATAACCACATCACTACATCTCTCAACTCCCCCTGTCTACTAGAGGCATCATCACGGATGGGACTTGATACCGATAAGGACGTTTCCTACTTAGAATTGGAAGGTATTCAGATCGAGAGGATGCAAAAGATTGAAGGAATAGAAGATAATAACGTTGTTATACGACTAAAATGAATTTCATGTCAAACGTTTGTCTTAATTGACACCTACTTATGGCGGAAAGCATTAGTCAATTATTATACAACTTGCAGTACAATACTCCATTTAGATAGCCCGAGTGAGAACCCTCGTCATCTAAGCGAGGAGACATCTCGCGACGGACGACTTTGATGGCGACCTGGATAATACTCTTCACCCCGGTTGTATAAGGGTAAGGATGATGAGTGTGACCTGATGGACTGGCTTCTATCCTCTCTCCTCCATGAGCTACTCCTCATGGAGTTTTCTGGAGTTGACTGACGAAATGATCTATCATTAGTGGCAGTGCTTGAACCGTAGCTACCAACACTGGGACAGCTTGGCGTCCATCCCCCAACAAATTGCGGTGAATGTTCAGTGTGAATTGTGCTACTATCGGTATGGACTGTGCTTTCATCGTCGTGATATCTATTAACAACATCTCGGTCGTGAAGATCATCATCATCGTATCGACCATAGTTATCATTCCGTCTTCTCGACCTACGTCGTAACTCTCTCCATAGTCTCAATATATTACCAAATTCGTGTAATATGCCCAAATCTCCAAGCAACCCCCGGATATCACTCACGACAAGTCGAATGGCCTTTATAAATGGTGAAAGCACTAAAAGAAAGATACCGATGACAAATGCTAGAGCACCGGCCAGGTAGGTGGCAACGAGGGAGGATATATCATATATTCCCTGTTGTATGTCATTATCCTCTAGTATTATAGGCTCGTTGATGCTGGATGAATTGGAGTGCCCACTACTACTACTACTGATTCCGGTGGTGCTAGCAGTGGAGGCCGAGGCGACGCTGGGACATTGTGAATAAACGGATGATTCATAGTGACTTCGTGGATAAGATGGGTGCATCGTTGATCCTACGTCTTCTCGATTAGTATGCATATACTGGGATGGTCTCTTTGATGGGTCCGTGTGTGCGGAGGTGTTTCCATGGCTTGTCCGCCGTGATGGGCAGTCCGATGACCCACTCATGGGTAATCGGACTGATCTTCCGTCAAGCATGTCCATATCGCTCGACGGGGATGATAAATGAAATCTCACAGAGGAAGCAGATCTCGTTGGTGGTGTTAGTCTACCAGATCGCGGAGCCACGATGGAATCCTCGGCTGCGTAGCAACCGTGTTCGGTTGCGGGATAACTCCGACAACTGTTCGAGTCATAATTTCCATAGCTCGCCGCATGGGTATCAAATCCTCCCTCAACGTCCTGATGATGATGAAGCGGTGGTCTTCCACCACCAAACGGGGGAGATCGCCGCCGCTTGACGTGATCGGAGAGCGATACCTCACGAGAGGATAGCGTCATGTGTCATGTGAGTGATTGTATTTCACGCGGTCATGGCGGTCATCCCGGAGTATCCTTCCTCCGATTTCGATCCCGCCCCGCGACATTTCGCTTTTAAGTTCATTTCTAACTGAATAGGAGTAGACATAGTAGCATCCAGAATTTAATATGTATGCATATTCTGCTGGGAACAATTGATGAAGTCGACCCGAGAAGATGCATTTCGGAGCAGCTGGGCATCCTCCCAACGTCGCCGTAGATCAACGGATGGAGCAATAAGTAGTAATGGCAATGCAAGTTTGTATTCAAAACAAATAAACCCATACAAGCAGCACTCCTCATCTCTGCGCTCTGGAAATACTGAATTTCGATACGGCAGGACGAGGGGTGATTTGGATGGTGTTGAGTTTGGTTTAGATGTCATCGATGGTCAGTTGAATAATGATGGTGATGATGATGATGACGATGATGATGATATGAAACTAGACAATATTCTAGCAAGCATTGTCGATGATAGCAAAGGTTTTGCCAAAAAAACACCAGTCGAAATCAAAAGCAACAACTCTGAATTGATCGAGTTAATAAATGGATGTGCTACAGCAGTAACACCAATCGAAGCTACATCCTCTGTGGTCAAAAGCAAGGATTTGTATGTCACTTCGGTTGATTTTGGAAAGGACACAACTCATCTCTCAAAATTGACGTCTCCTACACATAGAAAAAATGCTGATTCTTCCAATAATGAAGCTGGGAGTATCAGTCCAGTGTCGGAGGAAGATAATGACACCTTTGCATCGGCGATGCTGGACGATTCTGAATCATTGATAAAAAGGGTGGCCCAGTCGCAATCTGAACCTCAACCTACATTTGCGTCTTCGGAAGGGTTTGAAGATGCAATGCGATTTGAATCAACAAGGATGCCACCAATTTCATCATTTCGCTTGAATGAGGGGAATAATGGAGGTAGTATTCTTGGCAGTGAATCGTTATTATCCATCATTGAAGATGGAATGAACAACTACACCAAGGACAAAAGAGTACTTACTCCTCCAAGGGGTCTGTACTCAGCATATAGTGACAGAAGCCACACTCAAGAATCAACACATTTAGAAGACCATCCTCACATCAAGTCAAATAATAATGCGCCTCAATTAATCCCTGCATCAGCCAAGACCAATAGGAAAAGTTCTCATTCCAAAGCAACAACGCAGAATCATGTTGGTGGTGTAATTGTTCAAAACGGAGCAGATGACGAGACATTATCCACTGTCACTGATCCTGCCGAGGCACCATTTATTTTTACATACAAAATGTCACATGATGATGACTCCGTATCGCAAATCACATCCAGTCTTGCTGGAAGCTCATCATCTCCTTATCAGTTACAAAATGTTCCAAGTTCCACGGGGATGAGGAACAAGAATGATAGTCTTTCTTGGATGAAGAGTAATAGTGATGGTACTCGAACTGGTGGGATGGTCATACAAGGTCTTTATGGTCGTGATCGCAATCGTAATTCACCTAATAAAGGTAGCCGAAGGAATAAAGGAAGCAGCGTTAGCGGTAGCGCCAGGAGTGACTCATTTAATGGTGCGAACAATAGTTTAGATGAAATTGAATACGCCCTGAATTCTGACTGTAAGTCTGGGAGAAAGCAACGATCAAATGTAATACGACGACCTTTTGGTAGAATAGGAAGTGCGAGCGGTTTTGACGATTTATCTACTGTCGTGTCGACGAATAGTAGAGATAGCTTACAAGGTGATCAACAGACAGTATCACGATTAGGGATGGGGGGCATCAGCTGCGCTCCCCCGCCTATGTACTCGTCGACACAATCGGTTTATTCAGAAGGCACATCAGACTCATCACAATCTCTTGGCATCATCCAACAAATTGCTCTCATTGCTTGGAAGGCACAGCATCATGCTAGTCGATTCTTCTTCCCAACATCGAAGGCTGGTAGACGTAAAAAATCCGACGATCCCTTGAGTGACTTGGAAGATATTCTACTTGAAGAGGGGGTGAATACAATGTCACACAGACGACGTGGTAACGGTCACAATAATGCTGGTGACGACGACGATATAGATTACTTTAGTAGAGCTATGAATCAAAATGGATCGGGAGGATGGCGGAAGTCAAAAAAAAAGAAATCAGAGAGCAAAACAGCTAAAATGGGTTGCCTATTTTGCATCATGGCGATTACATTATCAATCTACAGAATGTCGCTGAGGGAAAGCGTGAACTACATCAAACAATCAAATAAACGTTCTTTTAAGACAGGTGTTCATGGTAAGGATTTACACTATGATACAAAAGCAAATGATGTCAACAATGAAGTTTATTATGGAGATGATGGTGGAGATCGATTAGGACAATTAGTGAAAGAATCAGATGAGCAGCGAAAATATCCTGTCCAGTATGAAGTTCAAGTGCCACCAGTGTTTGATGGTCTAGCTAATGTTGATGACATGCTTTTCCAACGAGGCATTGGTATTCCCTTGTACTGGCACATACCGAGATCAGGCGGAGGTACGATGAATGATGTATTAGGGAGCTGCTTGCATCTGACTCTCGCTGCTGATGCCGGCGGAAGTCAAGGGCATGATCAGCATGAGGTATGTATTTTTTTCCATCACAAATCCTATTTTGTATTTAGTCGTGCTCAGCACTGCAATGTCTCCCACAGACTCTTGAGGTCATTCACTTCTCCTCTAAGGTTTCCTACGTGAACGTTGACACTTCAACACACCAAGGCATTGACCGTGCCAAACGCCTTAACTTAGTTTCAGCTGGACTAGCAGATGTAGTGATAAGCCCCCTCCTTCATAAAGCATCAACCCTCTTTACTTCTACCCAAAGAGGTAGGATGTTTACCATCATTCGTCATCCAGTGGATAGAGCCGCAAGCCTGTTTTATTTCATCCAAGAAACGCAATGGAAACAATCAGCCACTAGGAGTGATCAATTCGCTGACATATCAATAGAAGAATTTTACAAGAATGGCTTTGCCGAAAACAATTGGATGGTTCGATTCTTAGTTAATGAATTGACTAAGGAGCTTACAGAGAACGATTTAACCATAGCTAAGGAGATTCTTCGACAAAAATGTTTAGTAGGTCTCCTAGAGGAAAAGGATGAAACCTTGGCGAGACTGCAGCAATATTTTGGATGGACAACAAGTGATGAAGATAAAAGATGCATCGAAAAGAAATTAGATTGGGCTTGGCCGATGAAACACAAACACCCTATGATCGAAAAAGATTCAAAAGCGTGGAGACTGATTGTGGCTAATAACTCGTTTGACATGAAGTTGTATGATTTCGCAAAAGAGCTATTTAATCAGCAAGGCCAACAGCTATTTCCATAGTAGGTACAGGTAGAAAAGCTCTAAGCATTACATTGATTAGTGGTGTGTACACGCAAGTTTAGTTCTAACCTAGGCAAGTTCGGTTGCATGCCGTCTAATCCGTTTTATTCTTCTCACATTCAGACAGAGGTTGGGGGCAACCAGTATATTCCTCGAAAAAACGAATGAATCTATCAGCATATATATTTGGGTGGACACAGCTTGCTGCCTCCCAACCTTTGCCACCGAGTCTTCGGTACCGAGCCTCCCCTCGTTTTCGTATATTGAACTGTTGAAGGATATCAATGATACCCATGTAAAATATTTTGCCGTCACAATAGTCGACCAGGTGCGGAGCTCCGGGTAAACTCATCTTCAACGGTAGGTCACATGTTGTCGTATCCATCATGAAGCCTCCGTCCTTGCGATTAGACAATGGCCGTTCGAATTGTGGCAAGTCGCACCTCCCACCATCCGTCATGGCAGCAAAATCACGTGAAAAGAGAGTATTCAAGATCGACTTTCTATTGTCATTCTGTAAGTCAGATTGATATGATCCAGTATTTTCTACCATTTCTGACGACATCGGTTTCATTCGGCGCAGGCCTTGTATGTCGTAAAAGCGATGGAACGGCCAGTACATATCATAAATAGCCTTTTCTACTGATACATCCATCTCCTTTCTACTTTCCTTCGAGGATTCGTCGTGCTCATCCACAGAGGGTTTCCTCACAATTCGAACAGTCCTCACAGCCTCATCAGATGTCACAGTGGAACCGTCATATTCGACTCGTGCTATAGTCCCCTTGTTATTATTATCGCCATCGAGATAGCTATCGTCATCATCTACATCGAGGAACCGATCAAGACTGAACCGATCAAGACTTGCACTGGACACATCGATCGACGAGTTTGAATGATCATCCGTGTCATCTTTTTGTGCAGATCGAGCTCGTTGCATAATAGGCCTCAACTGCGTTTTGGTATTCCTGTGAGAAATATTGTGCACACCAATGAGCATACTGTAATCCATAATCTTCATTGATTTTAGCCATTGACAGTCATGTTCCACTTGTGTTTTCAGCCGCTCACGTAGACCAGGCTCGAGGATGAATGCTCCCTCCGGTAATGTCCGTCTAATATCATTGTCCTTCTTAACTGAATCACCAGGCTTAGCATCCCTTCCAGTCATCGATCCCTTGACGTCAAAAAGCTGGTGCAAATATTTATCCGTGTCGTAGACAGATTTCATTACAACGAATTTGACATTCCGCTTCAAATGATATAGCTTCACACGATACATTCCGAGGAACTTTGTCATTAGAGTATTGGGATTCATTGCACAATGGCGAAAATAGTGTGGCATTATCCTTCGTAGAAATTTACTTTCGGTATTTGTCATCGTTTTAATCATGTACTTTCCATCCGGTGAATAGAAGAAGAATTGTCCACTTTTGGCATTAGATTGGAATTCAATGTAGTTTGCATTTCCACATACGGATAGTAAAAAGTCGTATTCATTTACGCCAAACATTCTCCTCAGATAGGCAAATGCAAGGGGAGAGTAATCTTTGAACTTGAATGTATGGTTCAATAGATGCGGAGGTGTGATTTTGCTTCCTTTTGGTGGAAATTCATACTTTACTACCGCCATCAAATCTTCACTGTCTAACCATTTACGGACATTTTTCGCAGTCTCGCTCATGGCTTGATTCGTGCGACCGATCGACGTTCTCATCCCGAACATAACGGCAATTGACATCGTGTATAATTCATGAGTACCATCGATTACCTTCCCCTTGACATAGGACCGAGGGCTCTTACCTATATCCTGAGAACGGCGACGTTGGACCCATTTACGGACCGATCGAGGACCAATAAAGTTGAATCCATCATCGTCGGATTCAATAAGCTTCCTGGAAGTGAAAAGCTTTGATTTGTTCAACTTCGACTTCTTCATTGCCTCTTGACGATCGTCAGTCTCCTCTAGCATTGAAGCCCCGTCACCATGACAATTGGCAGTCTTCTCCTCATGAATATTTTCTTCCTCCTTCTTTTCCTCTACAGTAAATCGTCTGCTACCGGGTATGATCACAATGATTGGATTGACTTCTAATTGTTCTTGTTTTTGATCTAATTTGGTCGTATCCTCGTTGTCGTGCGTTTCCGTCGTTGCTGGGTACATCACGTCATCTTCAGCGTCAAAAGAAATTTGTTGCACTGGATGCAAATCATGTTCATCCTCTAGTCGTAAGTTACCCTGTTTCTCTGTATCTACCGATATTTCGGATGGCATATCGTCCGATGGGGATCCCGGCAAAGAAGACGAAGATGCTCGTCTGTGGAGTGTAAGATTTTCACGTCTATGCATGCCTATCCCCTCCGAAATGGAACTCGATCGTCTATGTCCATCCCTCCATCTGCTCGTTCCATGAACTGCTACTGTTGCATTGTTTGCAACATTCTCCACGATCATTGATGATGGAGAAGCCGACGACTTGAATAGACCGGTGAAAGCTGATTTCATGGGCGATTTGTTTGGCATGGAGGCAGGTACAGCGTCTAATTTGGCCTCCATCTCACTGTTTCGAGCCCTGTCTAACTCTTCCCCCGCAAAGCACGCAGCCGCAACGGCTGCGGCAGGCGCATGAGTGACGAACTTTACACTCGTATGTTTCTGACCCAGTGATGGTCGTAGGGGGGATCCCGTCGACTCATGATGATCATGAACATTCAGCGATGCGACATCTTGATGATAATGATCGTCATCGCTATGATAATCTTTGGTCGACCTGTCTCCTCCCTCCCCCGACATACCATCGTCGTGATCATCATCGTAGTCTTCTGACGACACATCCCCTTCTCCCCTCTCCTCATCCTCGTCTGCCTCAGGTATCGTCTCGCCAATCGTTGTTTGCAATCCCTTATCATTATCCTCCCGTCCATTCCGGGGTGCGACAAATGCAGGTGCACCACGACGATCCCCGGTATGCCATCCACTCTTCAATGCACGGACACCGGCCTGTAGACGTGTCGATCTGCCAACCTTACGGAGTTTGCTCACGCGGACATCGGCATTGGCTTTGAGTGCTTCGGCTGCGGGTGTGCCCTCTTCTATTTCGAGTAGTAGCGGAGTTGAGAGCAATGTTGATGATGAGTTGCTGGAGGTAGTAGGCGCATTTGCATTGGTGTTGTTACCAATGATTCCATCAGAGGTTGGAAAGTGCTGCACAGCAGCGGATGATCCCAATGATAACGTTTCGACGGTCAGGTCATCACTGCCACCAACGGGCCGTAGCACCGGAGATGGCTTTGGCGATTTCATCGGAGGTGGAGGAGGTGGCACGTTGGCCATGACTCGCGTCGTCTCCGAAATTTCATCAACCATGGTCATCAACAAACAGTCATTTCATCAAACAACAAACAACAGTTTGCGTATGTTTGGACCCAAGTTCACTGCTTTTCTGTCCCCGAGTTTCAGTTTTTAACCCTTCTACTGAGGTGAAAAAAAACTGGGATTTCAATCTTGTGAAAAAGGATGGGTATCTGAAAATGAAAACGGCTTCGCTCGGGCTTTTGGAGGTGCCGGTGGTACTGTGAATGCCGGGGGGGATGCCCCCCCGGACCCCCCCCTGTTGGTGACGTCACGGGCCATTCCCCCTTTCTTTGTTTTCTTCAAGAAAGTTTTTGGCGAATAGCTGAAAAGTATTTTTAGCGGGTTGACCGTTAAAGTAATACAAGACAACCTAACAAACAAATGGCGGGCTTAGTTCCACTTGTATGCACGTGAGGAGCGGACAGGATACAGGAGACAGGAGACAGGAGACAGGAGAGCAATGAAAACAGCTTCGCTTGGGCTTTTGGAGGTGATGGTGGTACGTGTGAATGCCGGGGGGATGCCCCCCCGGACCCCCCCTCTGTTGTGACGTCACGGGCCCATCCCCCTTTCTTTGTTTTCTCCAGAAAAGATTTTTGGCGAATAAGCGGGATCATATTTTTGGCGAGGACGTTAAGAATTACAAGAAAACCACATAAAACCCAAACAAACAAATGGCGGGCTTAGTTCCACTTGTATGCACGTGAGAGCGTGACAGGAGAGAGAGAGAGAGACAGGAGAGCATTAAGGGCTGCCGGGCTTTAGGAGTACCTCCAAAAGAATGAAAACAGCTTCACTCGGGCTTTTGGAGGTGATAAAGGTGTGCATTGGTGTGAGGGTGATTCGAGGGTGTGAGAGCATGCCCCCCCCACTTCTTCTACCACCATCATAGTCGTCATCATCGTCTTCATCTTTCATCGTCTTCATCTTCATCATCTTCCACATCATATCTCGTTGATCCAAAATATACAATATATTCCAGAGTCGACTGTATATGTTGTCGTATATAACGTGCTCTGGGATTGAGTGTATTATTGGATTAGCAGATTGAACAATTTGTTGTCTTCATCATCATCTTAGCATCGTCATCCTAGATCACATCATTTTGTAATAATAATGGTACTGTTGCCATGACGACGACCACGACCTATGTCGAAGGAGGAGGAGGAGGAGGAGTAGGTGATGGTGATAATAATAATACTGCCAAACTATCATCAATGTCAACATCGATAGAAGATTATTGCCAATAGTACATCGTCCAACGAAAGAAAGAGGAGGGATGATGATGATGGCATGATGATACAAAACGACAACAATGTCTCCAAAGTTTGCCACGTTTGCATGAGGACACGTACATACTACCCCATTGGACATTGATAGGGATAGGCACAATCTGCTTGTCGCCAAATCAAAAGTATGTCACGAATGAGATAATGTCTTGACATGGGAGTGTTGTTGATACTTTGCCGATGCTGTAATTTATGCACACATTGGTCATGATGGTAAACGCTTCACTTAACAAATTAATAGTCAACAGTATATCTACAGCAAACTCAATGTTTCATTAACAAAAATATGTTTCTTCCCAGGGACCTTTGGCATTTTCACAATTAATGCTGACAGTACATGAAGTCGGATTGGAATGTTAGTATAATTAGCCATTGGATCTCCTCCTGATGCAATGAAGGGTTTTTCAGGCTCATATCTGTTGCCAGGGCGGTCTGAATTGCAAAATGGTACCTGCTTTTCTCCTGGTTACGTTTGTCACTCAACACTTGTTGACGATCAAGAAGCACTTTGACCTCATAAGCAGGGTCGTCGTACAATTTGTCCCACACCAATGGACTATGCTGGAATGATTTTGTTCGGCAGGATTGTTGCTGACTTTATCGAGGGCTCCTTCTGCTTTAGCCAAACTGTACGATGCATAATGCTGTTGATATTGAGAATATT
>Ga0247843_1000887_pt1 | contig 66432 bp, 54 predicted proteins | sample LaCruzMarch2017__FD_192420 | JGI IMG/M metagenome (GOLD analysis project Ga0247843, IMG submission 192420) | Freshwater microbial communities from meromictic Lake La Cruz, Castile-La Mancha, Spain - LaCruzMarch2017_8m | ecosystem: Environmental > Aquatic > Freshwater > Lake | place: Spain...
CACCGGATGGAGATAAGTACAATCAAACATTTAAGCCTGTGTTTTCAACGGGGATATCAACGGAGCAATATGAGATGTTGATTTTCAACCGCTGGGGAGAAATCATGTTTGAATCGAATAACATTTACATTGGCTGGGACGGTTCATACGGAGTAGAGGGCTTAGATTGCCCATCTGGGACCTATACATATAAAATAAAACTCACATTAAACGGGGGCTTGCAAGAGCAAGTAATCGTAACGGGTCACGTCAATTTATTAAGATAACGAGCAACCTAATTTTAAGATTAACGTTAAATTAACTTAATTTGCAAGGAATTTGAACATATGAGGAAATTTATTACTGGGTTATTCTTTCTGTTTTTAGTGCTTGGTTTGGATGCCCAAACACAAATTAGTGTTGGTAATCAAGTCTCAACGTTTACCTCAATGATTCGCGGATATCATTTTACCGCTCCTACGAATTTCACTATTTGTGGTATTGAGGTACCTACAACTGCATCGAATGGATTGCAAACAGTACGAGTTGTACGATTTACTGCGGCTGCTCCTCCTGCGTTTCCAGGAAACACGAATGCCTTCACGCAATTATTTAGTGTTACAAATCAGCCAAACGGAATCATCCCGTGTAACATTCCTGTAACAGCAGGTCAAATTATAGGTGTTTATGGCGTAAGAGGAGCCTGTGTAAACACCTATGGTCCAGCTAATTTCACTACAACGATCAATGGACTCCCAACGGTCTTAAGAAGAAGCGGTATGCAGTCGTGTCCAACTGGAGGCCAACCTATGTCGAATATTTGGTCTGAGGTGAGTTACAGTATTGGGAGAGTCTGGATGTATATTAACTGCTGCGCTGCTCCAACGGCGATTGCCACGAACAACGGTCCACTTTGCGCAGGCTCCCCCCTAAACCTTTCAATTGCCCCAAGTCCAGCGGCACCATTAAATGGAAATTACACCTTTGCATGGACTGGGCCAAATGGCTTTACATCGAATCAGCAAAACCCAACGATTGCCAATCCAACGGCGGCATCTGCAGGGACTTATTCATGTACGATCACATCGAATTGTGGTAATGTTACCGCAACCACACAAGTCGTGGTAAACCCTACCCCGGCTGCAGCGATTACGAACAATACCGGAACTACGAATATTGATTGTAATGCCCCCGTGATTAATGTAACTGCATGGCGGGGGAACGTATTCTTGGGACAACGGCTTAGGAACAAATGCATCTGCAGGTATAACTACGGCAGGAACATTTACCGTAACAGTTACCAATGCTCAAGGGTGTACCAATACCTCATCGATTACAACAACGGTTGCGCCCACACCTACTATTTCAATGAACCCCGCTACAATTTGTACCGGGCAATCTACCACATTGGTTGCAACAACCTCACCGGCAGGCGGCGTTATTGCTTGGAATACAGGACAAAACACCAATTCAATTACGGTTAATCCAATGCAAACAACAACATACTCTGCCATTTACACATGGAACGGTTGTTCGGTAACGGATTCTGCGGTTGTAACGGTTAACCCAACTCCAACTGTTGCGGTAAATAGTGATACGATTTGTAATGGAGATACAACCATGTTAACGGCTACTCCTGATTTACCTGGCGGCACATTTTTATGGTCTAATAATCAAACGACACAATCCATAAACGTAAATCCGGGCTTACCAGGAACCACCTACTCGGTAACGTATACACTAACTGGCTGTATTGCTCAGGCCTCTGGGATTGTTACTGTTAATCCTGTCCCTGTGTTGTCGATTTCACCCTTGACTATGTGTTATGGAGAAACAGGAACATTAACCGCAGTTCCAAATTTACCTAGCGGCACATTTTTATGGACGCCTACCAATGAAACCACAAATACCATTACCGTTGCGCCACTTGCATCAACGATATATCAAGCCCAGTATGTGCTCAATAATTGTTTGAGCAACTTAGCAAACGGCATTGTTACCATCAAGCCTTTACCACTTATGGATTTCAGCTTAGACACGACATGGGGCTGTATTCCACTTAATGTAACCATGGCCATCGATGCGCCCAATCCTGCTACTACTTATCAGTGGTCTTCAACCAATAATTTCTCAGGAACAGGGTCTTCTGTTCAGAATTTATATACGGGTGGAGGATGTTATTCAATTTTTGTAATTGGAACCTTGAATGGATGTATAGATAGTGCTTCAATGCTAGGCGCTGTATGCACGGAAGGCTTTCCTACCGCAGAATTTTCTTCCTCAGTTGCTGTATTTACAGAGTCTTCACAAAATGTAGAATTTACCAACACGAGCATTGGCGGAATAAACTATGTATGGAGTTTCGGCGATGGAGAAGGTTCTGCCGATTTTTCTCCTTCACACATGTTTATCGGTACTCAAGCTGGATATACGGTTTCCTTAACTGCTTCAACAGCCTTTGGTTGCTCAGATAGCACTAAAATCACCATTGGAGCTCAGGTGGGAGGATTGTATTATATCCCGAATGCTTTTACACCTGACGGAGATCCATTTAACCCGTCGTTCAAGCCTTTGTTTCCGGTTGGGTTCGACCCATACAACTACAACATGTTAATCTACAACCGATGGGGGGAAGTGGTATTTGAAACCAATAACCTGGAAGTTGGGTGGGATGGTTCCTATGGTGTCGAAGGATTAGATGCTCAACCTGGGGTTTATACCTATCTAATCAACATTAAAATGCCAGATGTTGATAAGGTAGTTCAATTTACAGGCCACGTAACGTTGGTTCGATAATCTTAAAAAACGTTAATCAGTTTCCAATTTCTTTTTTTCATGCGCAACTTAGTGCCTTATTGTGATAAATAAAGCACGAATTAAGGCATTAACGATTTCCGCCATTGTTTTGGTTGGAGTACTTGGGCTATATGAAGTATTTCAATTGGCACAACTCTATAGTCAAAAGAAAGCCCGATTCAACAATGAAGCCTTTCGATGTATTGAAAAAACAGGATACATTCACGAAAAACTGGTAGATAATCAGCGATATAATGCCATCATTCGTCAAGACTTTAGTGCCCAGTACAAAAAAATACTCAAACGTGAATTTGAAGGCATGATGGCCTCGAATCAACAGATTTCGATTAAGGATACTAGCATTATCATAAATAATAGAATCGAACCATACATTGTAATTAAAGGCTCCACCCGTGATACGCTTTCTGGAGTAAGAACAGAACAAACAACCCTCATAAAAGATGTTCGCCAATTACAGGATTTTGTTTCATCTTCAAAAAATGGCAGTAACCCCGTATCTGACAATATAACGATTCACCTAAATCAGAAGTTATTACAGCACATCTTTAAAAAAGCCAAGTTCATGAATGAACTTATGCTCCAGGCGTTTAAAGAAAATGTGTATAATAAACCGCAAGAACGCATCAAATTAGCGCTAATTGATTCGATTATTTTCAACGAACTCGGAAGGCAAGAACTGCCCAGGAAATATAAGTTTACTATTTCTTTAGAACAAGGGGCACCCTTGGTTTTTTCGGAAGAAAATCCCAATTATGCCAAAGGAAAGCAACCCACAAAAGGATTTAGTACGGAACTCTTCCCAACGGATAAGATCAATGAAAAACTATTTTTAACGGTTTACTTTCCAAAAGAACGGTCATTTTTATTAAAAGGGATGAAATCATACTTCATAATCACTGGCTTACTGGGGATATTGATGAGTTCAACCTTGTTTTTTCTAATCCGAACCATTAAGGAACAAAAAGTAGTATCTGAAATAAAATCGAATTTTATATCTAATATGACGCATGAGTTTAAAACACCCATTTCAACGATTTCTTTAGCCTGTCAAGCACTTAATGATACGGATGTTGTTTCTGCTGCCTCGTCCCAAGAAATTTCACCCTATATACAAATGATAGATGAAGAGAATAAACGGCTTGGAAATTTAGTCGAAGGAATACTTCAGAGTGCATTGATTTCTAAAGGAGATTTAGTGCTTCACAAAGAACAAGTCAATCTGTATGAAATCATTCAAAATCAAGTCAATGTCGCGCTGTTCAATAAATCAAAAAGGGCGTCCATACAGATTGAACAAAAGGGAGACCCCGTGATGTTTTTAGCAGATAAATTACACCTCACGAATTTAATAGCGAATTTATTGGATAACGCAACCAAGTATTCTCCAGAGAATCCAGAAATCAATATTTTAATCAGTTACCAAAATAATATCATTCATTTATTCGTTAGGGATAATGGTATCGGAATCCCTAAAGAGTATCTGCCAAAAATCTTTGATAATTTATATCGTGTGCCAACAGGCAATATACACAACGTAAAAGGGTTTGGATTAGGTTTGAGTTACGTGAAAGCAATCTCAGATGCCCACGGTTGGAAAATAAATGTAACGAGTGAAGAACAAAAAGGAACGGTATTTGAAGTAATCTTTAAATAAAAACCAATGAAAGAACATTTTTTATTAGCAGAAGACGATGATAACTTGGGTGCCTTACTCACCACCTTTTTAAACTCTAAAGGTTTTCAAACCAAGTGGGTTAAAAATGGAGAGGAAGCGATTTCTTATTACCGGTCATTTACTAATTCCATAGACTTTATTATTTTAGACGTTATGATGCCCGAGAAAGACGGGTTTTCCGTGGCTAAGGAAATTAGACTAACCGATAAAAAAACACCAATCCTTTTTCTAACGGCGAAGAGCATGAAGGATGATAAACTTAAAGGCTTTGAGGTCGGTGCGGACGATTATCTCACAAAACCTTTTGCTATGGAAGAGCTAATCGCTCGAATTCAAGCAATCATACGAAGAGTGGGTGACGCTTCTTCTGTGAAAACAGAAAAACTAGCCATTGGAGCCTTAGCGTTTGACCCCCATAAAAGCATACTTTATTCAAGTGCAGGAGAAAAGAAACTTACCACAAAAGAAAACGCACTGCTTACCCTATTGGCCAGAAATGTAAATGAAGTTCTTGATCGACAAGCCACTCTGAGAGCAGTGTGGGGGGATGATAATTATTTTAACGGAAGAAGCATGGACGTTTACATTGCCAAACTCAGAAAGTTGCTCAGTGAAGACCCATCCATTGAAATCATGAACATCCATGGAATAGGCTTTAAATTGATTGTTAAATAACCGCTACCTTTGAGGCATGCAAAAGCGGTTTTTTTCGAGTTTGGCACTATCTCTTTTCTTAAACCTACTGATTAAACCCTTTTCTGTGTTAGTCATTGATGCCGGTGTACAGCGTGTATTAGGCAATGAGGTATATGGGCAATATTTTGTGTTGTTATCGTTAAGCCTTGTGTTTAATGTTTTTTTAGACCTTGGCATTAATAACTTTACCACGAGATTCATTGCGCAAGACACCACACACTTGAATCAACATGTGAGTAAAGTCTTCTATCTTAGACTTTTGCTCTTCCTTTTATATGTGGCTCTCGTTTACGGTGGCGCGTGGATGTTTAACTTAGCTTCAGGGCAATTTACTTTGTTAACGCTTTTGGTGTTTAATCAATTTTTAATTCAATCGATTGCTTTTATTCGCAGTTTATTCTCTGGCTTACATTTGTTTAGAACGGATAGTTTAATTTCTGTACTTGACCGAGCCATATTAATCTTGATCATGGGTGCCGCCCTTTTGTTTTCCATTTCAAGCATTACGATTTTTAATTTTGTGTTGGCGCAAACCCTTGGCTACGCATTAACCTTATTAACCGCTATTTGGTTGCTGAGAACACAGTTAAAGAATCTTGTACCGACATTTGACAAGGCCTATATCCGCGATGTGCTAACACGTAGCTTTCCATTCGCGTTATTGGTACTCTTGATGTTGTTGTATAACCGGTCAGATGTTGTGCTGCTTAAACAAATTTCTACTGCGGGGAATTATCAAGCTGGAGTTTATGCACAGGGTTATCGCCTCCTGGATGCGCTTTACATGTTGGGGATGATTTTTGCAGGGTTACTTTTTCCTGTTTTTAGCAGGATGATTCATCAAAAAAGCCATGAGCTTTTGGAACTTGTACAAATCTCTGGCAAATTATTGGTGGGAGGTTCCCTAGGAATTTTATTTATTGTGAGTTACCATGGATCTTACATTCTCCGTCTAATTTATGGAGACAAGGTTGATTCAGAGTCGATTTTGGTTTTTCAATATTTAATGATGGCGTTTACTGCCATGAGTTTTAATTTTATTTTCGGCACACTGTTGACGGCAGGGGGAAATTTAAAAGTACTGAACCTCACTGCACTACTTGGTGTTCTCGTTTCTGTCTTGAGTAATTTGATATTAATTCCCACCCTTGGTGCTGTTGGGTGCGCGATTGCTGCATTTATTACACAAGGAGTTGTCTCCACGGTATTAGTACTTATTTCCTATAAAAGGTTAAAGGTGTTTTTTTATTTAAGGTCTCTTGTTGCATTTTTTATGTTAATCGGCTCCCTTTATGGAAGTAAACTGTTTGTTCAACCGAATATTTCCGAGTCTCAGGCCTTGGTTATAGACCTTATTTTGGTACTGGTTTTTTCCTTTGTCTATTCCATCATCGATCTGAAATTCTTGCGTCAAATTTGGCGCCTAAAAGAAGACAGCCAATAATATTGGGAATTAATCGTTTTTACAAGTCTTTGAATAGCTGTATCTTCGCAGCACAATATTTCAGCATATGAGTAATCAACAAGAGGGGTTAAAAAACGCAAGTAAGGGATTGATTCAATTTATTTGGATTAATCGTAAAAAATTGCTTGTATTTACCGCTTCTGCCGCAGTGCTTTCTGGTGTTATTGCCTTTTTAATGACCCCATTATATTTAAGCACAGCTATTGTTTTTCCTGCAGCCACGAGCAGTGTTTCGTTTTCAGAACAACGCAATGCGAAGGCCGCAGCCATGGATTTTGGAGAAGAAGAACAGGCAGAACAACTGGTTCAAATCCTCCAAAGCTCGCGGATTCGTGATAAAGTGGTGTCCGAATTTCAACTCATGAAACATTACGATATAGATCTAAAGGGAGCAAACAAACAGTTCAAATTAAATGAAGCCTACAATAATCACATTTCGTTTAATCGAACGCGTTTCGGTTCAATTCGAATCGATGTGCTTGATGAGAACCCGGAGTTAGCGGCCAAGATTGCAAATAAAATCGTGGATTTAATAGATACGGTAAAGAATGAAATGATAGGGGAGCGGACTATTCCAGCATTCAAGGTTAATGAGCGGAAATTAGCACAAATGAAACGAGATCGGGATGCGATTTTAAAAAAGCTAGACAGCTTGGCCGATTTAGGGGTTATTGCCTTAGATGTACGGTCAAATTTATTTCAGGCATATGTGGATTCAAAAAACCCCACGGATCGCGCGGAGTTAAAAAAGAAGATTGACATCAACATGAAGTACGGGGCAATGTATGACGGACTAGAATACATGAGAAATGAAAAGATTGTAAAAATTGAGGATTTTAATATTTCTTATGAGCAAGCGGAATCCGATGCCCATGCAAGGTTTAATCATAAATTTATTGTAGAACGAGCTGTTAAAGCAGATAAAAAAGAGAAACCGAAGCGCTCTGTAATAATTTTAGTTTCTACATTGGCCGCATTCTTTATCGGTCTTTTTTCATTGTTATTGTGGGAGAAATACAAAGAACTCCGGGATTCTTAAGTGTGAAATCGGTTGTAGCAATCATCGCGGGAGGCCTTGTAGGCATTCTCATGGGCTTAGCTTTTTATTTCGATTGGCTTTATCTGTTGTCTATTCCTATTCTTCTTGTTGTATTATATGTAGCCATCTATCACATCGATTTTTTATTTCAATCGATTGTCTTTTTCACGCCGCTTTCTGTAAATATCGAAGAATATACCGATCAATTCGGTCTGTTTCTTCCCACGGAACCCTTACTCTTTGGTATTATGCTCTTGCTCGTTTATTATCAATTAAAAGCGCCCATTATCGATTCGGGCTTTTTTAAACATCCGCTTATTTTAATGCTAATGGGATACTTAGCTTGGCTGGTGATAAGCAGTGTAACGAGTACCCATCCGTTGGTTTCCTTTAAATCTCTATTATCTCGACTTTGGTTCATTATTCCCATATTATTTTTTGGCCCAGTTCTATTGTCAAAGAGGGGCTCAATCCCACGTTTTTTTTTGTTGTTAACCATAGGGACCGTCTTGGTTATTGTTTATACACTGTTAAACCATGCCAGCTATGGGTTTGGTGAAAAAGAAAGCCATTGGGTGATGTCTCCTTTTTATAAGGATCACACCATTTATGGAGCAGCGGTAGCCCTGGTTTTTCCATTTCCTGTTATGTTGTTTTTGATGAAAAAACAAACCCCTTTATCTACATTTATTTTGGGAGCACTCTTTTTATTCATCCTATTGGGCTTATATTTTTCATACACTCGAGCGGCGTGGTTAAGTGTATTTGGTGCCATGGTAGTTCTTGCGATGGTATTTTTTAAGGTAAGATTCCCCTATGTGTTAGTACTGGTAATGGTTGCATTTGGGGTTTTATTTTGGAAGCAAGATTCAATTCAGATGGAATTGGCTAGGAACAAAACAGAACACACCACAGAGGCATTTGATGAACGGCTTCAAAGTGCAGCAAATGTCACAACCGATGCATCTAATTTGGAGCGCATTAATCGGTGGTCGTGTGCCCTTGAAATGTTCAAAGAACGCCCTATTTTTGGCTTCGGCCCAGCAACCTATGCATTTGAATATGCTCGTTTTCAAGAGCCGGAAAATCTAACAATTATTTCGACAAACTTTGGCGACATGGGGAATGCACACAGTGAGTATTTAAGTGCGTTATCAGAAACCGGATTCGTTGGTTTTGTATTGTTTGTGCTCTTTGTAGTTGGCGTATTTTATTATCTATTAACATTCATTCAGCGTGCTCGGGGCGTAAATCATTCTTACTTCATCATCGGATTGGGGATGTTGTTTTCTCTTTCCACCTATTTTATTCACGCATTTCTGAATAATTTTTTAGACACAGATAAAGCTGCAGTGCCAGTTTATGGCATGATTGCGGTGTTATTCTTGCTTAACAGCCGCCTAACGACTCAACCAAACGGAGGGGTTTAAGGGGGTGGTATTGATTCCGCTTACGCTGTGGATCTCGAAATGTAGGGTGGAGATGTTCCCTTCGGTAATGAGCGTTCCTATGGATTGTTTGCTGCTTACTTCTTGGCCAACACTTACAGATACAGAGGATAAGTTGCTATACACGGAACGATAATTTCCATGTTTGATTATTACGACTTTACCTGCACCAGCAATACTAAATACAGAACTGACTTCTCCCTCATAAACGGCTCTAACAGTAGATCCTGCGCTGCAGGAAATGTCAATCCCATTATTGTTTTCATAAACATCTTTTAGTGTTGGGTGTGCGTTTCTACCAAATCGACTCGTTATCGTACCGTTACCTACCGGCGAGGGCAATCCGCCCTTGTTGGATTCAAAGTTTTTTCCAGCAATCGTACCTTCTGAGGATAGCGTTTCAGGTTTATATGCCGGAGTGGATGTTTTAGCTGGGGTTTTATTCGCATCGGTTGGAGTTGTTGCCTTAACATTCTCTTTTTCTTTCCTTCGTTTTTCTTCTTTGCGCGCCTCGGCTAAGATGGCTGATTGAATTTGACCCTCAATTTTTTTACGTTTTTTTTCTTCTTCCTTAAGTTGAACTAATAACTTTTCCTCTTCTTTCTTGAGCTTGGTGTAGGATTTTTCTTTTTGTTGTTTGTCGGCTTCTATTTTTTCCTTTTCTGCTTTTTTTTCATGTAACGTAAGTTCCTTTTCTGTTTTTTCAGTATTAATTTGAGTAATCTCACGTTCAATTAACGACTGATGTTGTTTAATGAGGTCAACTTGACGTCGCTGCAAATGAGCCACCTTTTTAAGATAACTATTTCTACGAACCGCCTCTTGATACGTATTAGCAGATAGAAGGAACATAAGCCTACCTGTATTATTTCTTTTTTTGTAGGCAAAACGCAGCATTTTTCGGTATTGATCTTTAAGCCTGACCAATCGTTCTTTTAACCTACTTACATCATTTTTTTTCTGTAGTATTTTAATATCAGCCATTTTTACCTGACTATCGAAAACCCTTACTAAGGCTTCTCGGCTCTTTATTTGATGATCCAATAGCCTAACCTCGTGTAATGAATTATTAGTGTTTGCTTGAACTTTTTTTAGTAACGATTTGGTTTGAGATATTTTCTTTTCAAGCTTTCGCTGTTCTTTTTTTAAGTTGTCTGGGTTTTGCTGACCAAATCCAAATCCTACGTGAAAGAAAAACACGAGTAATAAACTACTTGCAAGGCGCATAATCGTTGGGTATTTGTATATAAATCTCTTGTGGGCTATTCAGCTCGAATTTGTCGTACGTCAAAATCACACGGATGTTCTGTTCTTTGGTTTTTATAGAAACAAGAATAAGGGAAGGGATATCCATTAGGCCATGCTTAACCCATTGATCATATTGTACGATTACTTCTGTTACATCTTCAGGACTAAATAGGCGTTGCCATGACAAACGAGGTGATTTCACAGAAGAACCATAGCGGTATTCGATGGGTTTTCCGCCTTCAAGTATTCCGCTCATATAGGTAGAGTCACCGCCCACATTAAATTCGCTTGTATACTGCGTGGAATCTTTGTAGCCCAACGGAAGGCCCAAGAATAGCTCTTGAATATTCTTCATGGATAATTCAACGCCGAGGAGCTCTTTAAAGGAAGCAATTGGCTGCTTTCCAAAACACCGATCTTTTTTATTTACATAAAACAAACTGTCCGGAGTGGCTAGGGCATTAAAAATCGGAATTGACGCAAACGATACAAGGGCATTTAATGCGCTGTCTTTACTGCATTTTAAACTGGTTTTAAAGCTAAAACTTTTGCTTCCATCCGTATAGTTCGTTGTATACTTGCCATACATCCACCGCCACGATTGCGCATGAATACTATCGATCCAAGACGTTTTTTTAAGTTCCGTTTGTAAAGGATCTGTTTCTGTGGCCAGGGAAATGGGACTTATTGAAGCAGTATTCTTGCGCGCGCAAGAACTTATATTAATGCTAAGCATACCGATTGAAATGAGGAGAAGTGCTTTCATAACGATTTAATTTTTTGCTTTAGACGTTCCGTCTGGTTACCCAAGCTCACGGCATTTAACCAGTAGTATTTTGCCTGTTTTAGGTTACCCGCCCTAAATGCACAATCTCCGAGCCATTCTTCCCCTAATTTTTGCGGATAACCGTGAATAATTGCTTTTTCTAACCAAGAATTTGCCAGAAGCAAGTCGTTTTTTATATAGAACAGCCGACCCTTTATGGCCATGAATTTTGGATTGCTGGGTTCTTGCGCAAGACATTCGGTAATTAAGGAGTCTGCATAGGACGTTAATTCGGAATGAATAATTGCTTCATTACCGATATCGGCTTTAAGTTCAAGATTTTCCGGTTGAAGCGTTATTGCTTGATTAAACCACGTTGTTGCCTTGGTGGCCTGCCCTTTATTTAATGCTAAAACACCGCGCTGAAAGCTAAATTCCGCCGCCAATGCTGGATCGTCACGGACAATCAGTTCACTTCCCGCATCAAGGGCTTGTTCCGCATCATCCAATTGCCCAGTCTTGTTTTTAGCGATAGCCAGCGTTAGATACGGCATGGGCTGTACGGGAAACAATGCTTGGCATTCAGAACTAAGGCGCACCAAGGAATCCCATTGCTCCTCCTTGTAAGTAATTAACAGCAGTTGTTTCCATATGGGGTAGGCCTCAGGATTTAACGCAACCGCTGATTTATATTGAACGAGGGCAGAATCAGTCTGATTACATTGGACGAATAAATCCCCCAATAAGGTACGTCCAATTAGGATATTCGGCGAATTCTGCACAAAATTTTTAAATAAGGTGAGGTTGTCTTCCGTACAGCCATTGCGTTTTTGTTTCGCCAATAAGATTTCCGACTTTTGTTCAATGCTAGGCCCCTCTAACAACACCGCTTCAGCAAGCAGTTTTTCCCCGCGTGCAATTTGTCCTGTATTGATTAGATATTCGCCAAAAACAAATTTAGCCATACCATTGCTTGGGTCCGTATCGCATAGTTTTTCTAACAACGGAATTGCTTTATGGTGTTGATTCTGTTGGAAATATAAGTCAATTAAATTAGCCAAAAACAAGGGTTCATTTGGAAATGCTTTTATCCCCTTTTCAAGCTGTTGAATGGCTTCTTTGGTGTCGTTTTTGGCCAAGTTAATTTTATACCGATTCAAAAATGTTTCAATGGAGAAACCAAAGGTTGCTTCTTGCAGCGCAATGACTCGAACCGCCGCCTTGTAGTTTTTTGCTTGTAGATAGTTTTCAAACCCACCAAAATAATAAGAGCGCTCCCTGGGTTTCGAGGATATTAATTTATCAAAGATCAACCCGGCTTCATTATACTTGCCCATAGAGCTATACATAAAGGCAATTTCTGAAGATAAATACTCATTATTTGGATCGGCCATTCCGGCCTTTAACAAGAATTTTGCAGATTCATCTAAGCGGCCTTGATCGTAATAAATTTTTGATTTTAAATACAAGGCCCCGTCATGTTGAGGGTTTAGGGCAATTACACGGGTGGCCATATTATCAGCCACGACGTAATCGCCTTTAAAATAAGCCCTTAGTCCTTCGTGGTATTGTTGAACGATCGGAACATCGGCGTTAGTACTCGTTTCTTCAATAGTTTTACATCCCATTAAAGAACTAAGCAAGACGACAAAAAGTATGTATTTATTCATACCATTCTGTATAATCACCCACGCTCAAATCGGATGCAGTCCCATGGATTTTTACATGACTTCCAACCATTGATCCCGCTAAATTCTTGTGAGAAATACTTGTTTTTTGTTGTACGATACTGTTTGATATAATCGTTTGTTGTATAACACTTCCGGCGCCTAAACTAACATGTGGTCCTACAATAGAGTTTGAAATCACCACGTTTTCTCCAATGAAGCAGGGGGGTATCACAACGCTTTGTGAGATCACTGCAGAACCCGAAACACTTAATTTTCCATCCATTTGATCGTAATCTAAAACACGTGCATTCGTTTCAACGGTAACGGTTTTATTTCCACAGTCTAACCACTCTTGAACTTCCCCCGGTTTAAATATCGTTCCTTTTTCTGTGAGTCTTCTGAGCGCATCCGGTAATTGGTATTCTCCACCTTTTATGACACCATGGTCCACTAGATAACAGAGTTCTTCATGTAAGGCCTCCCCATTTCTAAAATAATAAATACCAATCATCGCGAGGTCAGAAACAAATTCTACGGGCTTTTCAACAAAGTCAATAATTTCGTTCCGCTCGTTCATTTTTATCACCCCAAATTGTTCTGGATTAGCGATTCGTTTTACCCACAAAATCCCCTCATCGGCTGGGTTAATTGAGAAATCGGCTCTAAATAAGGTGTCTGCGAAAGCAACCACTACCGGGCCCTCCAACAAGGGCTCAGCACACAATACCGCATGCCCCGTACCAAGGGGTGTTAATTGATGAAATATATGCCCCTTTGCACCAAATGAGGCTGCTATTTCACATAATTCACGTTCTATTTCTTCTCCAAAGTCCCCGGTTACAAAGCCTATATGTTCAATCGCTGAACCGCACACGGAAGCAATGTCAGCCACTAAGCGATGTACAATGGGAATCCCACCAACAGGAATTAGTGGTTTAGGTATGGTTAGGGTATGGGGTCTCAGTCTACTGCCTCTTCCTGCCATCGGGATAATTATATTCATAGTCAGTTTAGTTTTTTCCTGTACTGCCAAACCCATCGGCACCACGGCTAGATGAGTTTAAGGTATCGGATTCAATTAATGTCACGTGTATTACTGGGCAAAACACCAATTGTGCAATACGGTCATTTGGCTCAATAATAAAGTCCTCCGCAGAAAGATTAATAAGAATAACCCCAACCTCTCCTCGATAATCTGAATCTACTGTACCAGGGGTGTTTAGCACCGTAATTCCTTTTTTCAGGGCAAGGCCGCTTCGGGGCCTAACTTGGCACTCGATTCCCGATGGGAGCTCTAGATATAATCCGGTAGGGATCAAACTGCGTTCTCCAGGAGAAACACAAATCGCCTGTGTAAGGTTCGCCCGCACATCCATTCCCGCGGCGCCTGATGTCTCGTAGCTGGGAAGTGGACAACGTCCTTTATTGCTGATTTTTATATTCATAGATTAAACAATGCAGTCAAAATTATACAAAGCGTCTATATGAAATTATGCTTTCTAAAGGATTAATCAACAATCGAGCGTTTATCAATCGCCGAAAGCGCTAAATTTGTCTTATGAAACACATGTTAGTTACTTTGGGGTGTTGCATCTCACTCTTAATGGGTTGTGGTTCCGCTGAAAATGCCGTGAACTTTTTTTCGTTACAAGATGACCTTGCTTTAGGAGAACAGGTTCGCGAAGAAATTGAAGGCGACAGCAGTGATATGATCATATTAGATTCCACCGCATATCCCGTAATTTATGGATATTTATATAGCATAAGGGATTCATTACTCAACAGTGGACAAGTGCGTTTTAAAGCTGAATTCCCTTGGAGGTTAAGAATCATCCAAGACGATTCCACCTTGAATGCGTTTTGCGCTCCCGGGGGATACATTTACATCTACACAGGAATATTAAAATATTTAGAAGCAGAGGATCAATTAGCGGGGGTATTAGGACACGAGATGGGCCATGCAGACCTCAGACACAGTACGCGACAACTCACCAAAATGTATGGTGTTCAAACGCTTATTAGTTTGGTTGCGGGAGATCGAGCATTAATTAAGCAGGTCACCAGTTCGCTCATTGGGCTTTCCTTTTCACGCACGCACGAGAAAGAAGCAGATGAGTGTTCCGTAAAATATTTATGTCCAACCACCTATAACTCAGATGCCGGGGCCTTGTTTTTTGAGAAAATCTCCAAAGAAGAGGGAGGCCGTCCCCCAGAAATATTAAGCACACACCCAGACCCAGGAAACCGAATTGAAGCGTACAGAACCCATAAACAGACTTATGGGTGTTTAGGCGCCTTCACCCAAAAGGAGCGGTATCAGAAAATGATAAAAACCCTTCCTTAAACCAATGAACCGTGTTATTTTTGTAATAAATCACTTTACTAGATATGCTTGAATTATCCCGAATTCGTGCCGACCAAGCGCAGATAATTGCTGCCTTATCCAAACGAAACATTAACGCAGAATCAACGATCAATGAATTATTAACCTTCGATGCACAATGGCGAGGGATTAAACAGGAATTGGATCGCACCCTGGAGGAATTGAATGGCATTGCCAAAGAAATCGGGCAATGTTATAAGGAAGGGAGAATTCAGGAGGGAAATGATCTAAAGCAGCAAACCACCGTACTTAAACAGCAAGAGGTAACCTTGAAATCATCTGCTGATTTTTTAGAATCGGAGATTCAACAGCTCTTATATAAAATTCCAAACACCCCTACGGATGAGGTTATCCAAGGAAAAGATCCAAATGACAATCAGTTGGTGTTTGAACATGGTGCAATTCCCGAATTTAATTTTGAGGCAAAACCGCATTGGGAATTATGCAAAGAAAAAGAAATCATTGATTTTGAACTTGGGGTAAAAGTGACTGGAGCGGGTTTTCCATTTTATCGAGGCAAAGGATCCAAATTACAGCGCGCATTAATTTCATTTTTTTTAGACGAAGCATCTGCCGCAGGATATGTGGAATATCAAGCGCCTTTGATGGTCAACGAAGCCAGTGGTATTGGCACCGGACAGTTGCCAGATAAGGAGGGACAAATGTATCATGATGCTGCGGATAATTTGTACCTAATACCTACGGCAGAAGTTCCATTGACGAATATTTTCAGAGATGAACTCATCCAGCACCCTAATTTTTCATATAAATTATGCGGTTATACGCCATGTTTTCGACGAGAGGCAGGTTCATACGGCAAAGATGTGAGAGGCCTGAATCGCTTGCACCAATTTGATAAAGTGGAAATAGTTCGCATTGAACACCCCGAACACTCTGCTAACGCATTGAACGAAATGGTAGAACATGTAAAGGGCTTATTAGAAAAACTTGAATTACCCTATCGCGTATTGCGGTTATGCGGAGGGGATATGGGTTTTGCATCTGCCATGACCTATGACTTTGAGGTATATTCTGCGGCTCAACAGAAATGGCTAGAGGTTAGTTCCGTTTCTCGGTTCGATACTTTTCAAGCCAACCGCTTGAAGCTGCGCTTCAAAGATCACGATAAGAAAACAAGACTTTGCCACACCCTGAACGGCTCAGCGTTGGCATTGCCCCGCGTAATGGCAGCCTTATTAGAAAACCACCAACGAGCCGACGGTAGAATTACTATTCCTGCTGCGCTTCAATCCTACACGGGATTTGATTATATTTAACCAATGAAAAGACTAATAGTACTTCTTTCTTGTGCCTTTTTATTGGGGTCTTGTTCTGATTTTAAACAAAAGGAACAACTTCGAAGTGTTGAGCGTTTGCAGGCCAATACCAATGGCTTATCAAGCCGGATGGAGCGAAGCTTTCCCGATACATTATCAGCGATGCGCCAAAACATGATGGAGTTACAGCTCTTCTTGAAAAGTAACATGGTGTTAGATTCTGTGGATCGAACCTATGCCGCAAACATGGATGCATATAAAATGACCAGTAAGAAAATAGCGCCAATAAACCGTCAGTATGTGGCTTTAAAAAAGGCATTTGTAGACGAAAAGAACCGCTTGTCCAATCTGTACTCCGACATTTCAAATGGATTTGGAAAGCGCCAGAAATACGATGCCTATATTCTAAAGGAAACGAAGAATGTTTCCGTATTAAAATTGAGAACCACAGAGTTTATAGAGGCCCTTAAAGACATGACGGAACAATACCATTTGTTACATCCGAAATTATCGGCGTTAGCAAGTAAATTACGGTAAGCGGTGAAAAATCTGTTCCTTTGTTTCTTATTTTCTACTCTTACGTGGAACACTTGGTGTCAAAGCGAAACCGATATTCAATTAGCGCAACATTATTACCTGAATGGAGAGTTTACAAAGGCCCTGCTTTATTATGAAAAGCTATACACTAATGAGCCGTCGAAGGTGTATTTTAGCCGTTATTTAGATTGCTTAGTAAACACAGGAGATAAAAAAGGCGCCGAGAAAATATTTAAAAAACAAACCGCTGCAAACCCCGCAGATTTAGCGCTAAAAATTCAGTTTTATTTTTTTTACAAAGGAAATGAAGATTTAGACAAGGCTAAAAGAATAAAAAATGAAGTGCTCAAGCGTGAGTTTTATGACATCAAGGAAATCCAAGAGGTACTGTCGAATTTACTGTCCATTGATGAATATGATTGGGCGAAAGACATCATTGACCAAGCGAAAAAGAACCTCAAGTTTTATCCCTATGAATTGTGGTACGGTCAAATTTACATGGCGCAAGGAGAAACCATAAAAGCGCTAGACCAATATTTAATGGCCTTATCAAAAAAACCAGAATTAAAAGAACAGGTTCAATTAGAAATAGAGGGGATTTTTGATTTCACCAAGGAATCAGAGGAAATACAACAAGTGAAGGCGAGCGTTCTGTCCGCGAGTCAAAAAGACCCTTCCAATCCAGTATATACAGAGATGTTGATTTGGTTTTTTTTACAAAACAAGAATTTTAGTGCGGCATATAACCAAGTGTCCTCCTTGGAAAAACGCATGCGTGGGGACGGAAGCTATTTGATTGATTTTGGCAATACCTGCCTTGAAAATGTACAATATGAATTAGCAAAAAAGGCGTTCAAGGAAGTTATTAGCCTTTCTCTTTATCGGGGAGCAGAGGCCCAGCGGATGTTACTCAACGTATATTTTACCGAAGTCACCACCGAACGTGTATTTAGCCCGGAAGAGTTAACTGAAATTATTCGTTCTTATGAAGAGGTCATTGAAAACAAACAATTTTCAGTAAGGGTTGGGCCTGAAATCGGCCTAGAATACGCTGAAATTTTGGGATTTTATGCGAATGAAGGAATAAAAGCGAAGGGCTTTCTAGAACAAGCAATGAAAAGTCAAGGGCTTACCGATATTCAGCGTGCTCGATATAAAATGAAATTAGCGGATGTTTGTGTTGCGGTGGATAGTATCTGGGAAGCCTCGTTGTTGTATATGCAAATTGACGAGGCATTTAAGTTTGAAGCGATTGGTAATGAAGCTAAATTTAAAAATGCCAGAATTTTTTACTTTGATGGAGAATTTGAATTTGCACAGTCTCAACTGGATGTATTAAAACAAGCAACCTCTAAGTTTATCAGCAATGATGCGATGCAATTATCTTTATTGATACTAGAAAACTACGGATTGGACAGTAATTATGAGGCAATGAGTACCTATGCTAAAAGCGAGTTGTTGCTGCTTCAACACCGGTATTCAGAGGCCTTTCAATGGATGGATTCGATTGCAATTAAATTTCCACAGTCTGTGTTGAATGATGACTTGATTTATTTAAAAGGAAGGGCCTTTGAATTACAAGGACAATGGGCTCAAGCAGCGGAGTACTTTACTCAGGTTGTAAGCACCTATCCCACGGAATTGCTAGCGGATGACGCACTCTTTCATTTGGCGACCATTCAACGGGTTCACAGTAAAAACGAGGCGGCGGCAATGGAGTCTTATTTAAAGCTCATCGACCAATATCCAGGAAGTATTTATTCCGAGGAGGCACGCCTATCGATTCGTCGGTTGCGCGGAGACCAAATCCCGGAATAGCTTTAATGTTCGCGAGTAAATGCTGGTATTCCGGTAATGTCCATCCCCGTAATTAGTAAGTGAATGTCGTGCGTACCTTCGTAGGTAACCACGGATTCTAAGTTAGCCATGTGACGCATCATGGAATATTCACTCGTAATTCCCATTCCCCCATGAATTTGCCGAGCTTCTCGAGCGATATTTAATGCGATTTCAACGTTGTTTCGTTTTGCCATTGAAATTTGTGCGGTTGTGGCTTTTCCTTCATTGCGCAATTGGCCTAAGCGGAACGTTAATAATTGCGCTTTGGTGATTTCTGTGAGCATTTCGGCTAATTTTTTCTGAATCAATTGAAAGCTTCCGATTGGGTTTCCAAATTGTATGCGTTCTTTCGAATATCTCACCGCTTGGTCGTAACAATCCATAGCAGCACCTAGTGCCCCCCAAGCAATTCCAAACCTTGCAGAATCCAAGCAACTTAGTGGTGCGCCAAGTCCTGAGCGGCCGGGAAGAATATTGCTTTTTGGAACACGTACATTTTCAAACACTAATTCGCCCGTTGATGACGCTCTAAGGGATAATTTACCATGCATTTCTGGGGTAGAAAACCCCTCCATTCCTCGTTCCACGATAAGTCCATGGATTCTACCACTTTCATCTTTTGCCCAAACTACCGCAATCGCAGCAAATGGAGCATTGGAAATCCACATTTTAGCACCGTTAAGTATCACATGGTCCCCGTCCTCTTTAAAGTTAGTGATCATTCCTCCGGGGTTTGATCCAAAATCAGGCTCCGTTAACCCAAAACACCCCATTATTTCACCCGTGGCTAATTTGGGAAGGAATTTCATTTTTTGTTCTTCCGAACCATATTTCCAAATGGGATACATAACTAAAGAACTTTGAACTGAGGCTGTAGACCGAAGTCCAGAATCACAACGTTCAAGTTCTTGCATGATTAATCCGTATGAAATGTGATCTAAGCCCGCACCACCGTACTGTTCTGGTATGTAAGGCCCAAATGCGCCGATTTCTCCTAAACCCTGAAGTAAATGCTTTGGAAATGTGGCGTTTTCGTAATGTTCATCAATGATTGGAGAAACTTCTTTTTTTACCCATTGCCTTGCGGCGTCTCGAATTAATTTATGTTCATCAGTATATAAATCGTCAAGGGCATAATAATCGGGATGTTGGTATAAATCTGTTTTCATTTCGATTGTTTTGTGGCGCAAAGATACAATTAAGAGATTTAGAAAAAGCGATTAAAAGAATTACTTTTGTCCGGAAATGGAATTAATCTTAAGGACACCGGTCATTGAAATTTGGGCTATTTCTTTGGTGTTTATCCAAGCTGCTTTGCTCGCGATTACCTACTACAGAAGTAGAGGAGATCTTTTAAGCGCAATTTTCGATTCAGGCAAAAACATTACGCTAGGTTCACGTATCCACCTCGACGCATTATCAAAAGTGTTTTTATATACGAACACCATGGTTGGCGTTTTGGTTATTGTTGGGTGGTATTTGGTGGATGCGTATTTTGTGAATACAGCCTTGTTCTTTGGTCTTATTGCGGCTATTTTATTTTTACTGGTATGGCACCTAGATTATCTTATGTTTTGGAGCGTAAACAGCGATGTTAAATTAACCCAACAATATATTGGTGCCGGAAATGTTTGGTGGTTTCTCTTCGGGATCGCACTTGCCCTTTCAAATGCATACATAGTATTTAATACACAGAAAAACTGGGGGACGTTTATTTTTATTGGGATCCTTGTGCTAGCGATGCTGATGCGCCTGTTGAATAGTTTTTTGTTTGCTGTTTCAAAGGGGTTTTCTTGGTATTATATTATTTTGTACCTTTGCACCGTCTATTTGCTACCTATAGTCTTGATTAAAAAGCTTTTTGGGGCATTTTGGTTGGAGTTATTGACGCATTAAATCTGTATTTTGGCTATAAAAAGTATATTGGTTTCGCAACCCAAGCCCGAAGGAGACAAGTCACCATATTATGACTTGGCCGTTAAATACAAAATAAAAATTGATTTCAGGCCATTTATTAAAGTTGAAGGTGTAGATGCAAAGGAGTTTAGAACTCAAAAAGTGAATATTGCCGAACATACGGCCGTTATTCTTACCTCTAAGATTGCGGCAGATCATTTCTTCAGAATCGCCGAAGAAACACGTTTTGAAGTTCCGGAATCTATGAAGTATTTCTGTATTTCGGAGGCTGTAGCAAAGTATCTACAAAAATTTATAGCTTATCGTAAACGTAAAATATTTCATGGTACGCAAACCATAGAGCAACTGGCCGATGTCATGAAGAAACACAAGCAAGAAAAATATTTATTGCCGTGTACAGACATTCTACGAGATTCTATTCCGGAAACATTGACCGATCAAAAGTTTAATTTTACTAAAGCCGTTTTATATAGAACGGTTGCGGCGGATTTGTCTGATTTAGAGGATGTTTACTATGATATGTTGGTGTTTTTTAGCCCAGGAGGAATAGAATCGCTATTCAAAAACTTCCCAGATTTCAAACAAAACACTACGGCTATCGCTGCATTTGGTGCGACCACAGCCAGCGCTGTATTGCGTAACAAACTAAGGCTTGATGTCTCGGCTCCCCACCCCAAAGCCCCGTCAATGGTTGGAGCAATCGAATTATTTATTAAAGAGCAACTCAAGAAGTAAGTTGCTTGTATAGCAGGCTCATTCCCCCCACAGCAGTATCTGTAATCGCATGAACTCCAAAGGGCAAGTTCATCTCGTTCGCGTTTGGATCGATTAAATATACCGCGCTATGTTTGCTTACTTCATGTATGAGTGCGGCGGCAGGATACACCCGAAGCGAAGTGCCAATAATGATCAGTTGTTCTGCTTGAGCGATGATTGTCGCCGCTTGTTCAAGCATAGGTACCTGTTCACCAAACCACACAACGTGGGGCCTCAAGCGATAACCTTCCGGGCAGCGATCTTCAGCCTTTAGTTCCCACCCTTGAATCGGATAATACGTATGTTCTTGGTTCGGACCGCTTGATTTTGAAAATCTAATGTTCCCATGAAGATGTAACACCTTATGACTGCCCGCTCGTTCATGCAAGTCATCGATGTTTTGGGTAATAACGGTAACATCATACCTGGTTTCCAGCCGCTGGATTAATAGATGAGCTTCGTTTGGGCTTGTTTCAATAATTTGTTTTCTCCGCTGATTATAAAATTGGGTAACCAATTCAGGATCACGCTTCCACGCTTCTGGAGTCGCTACATCTTCCACGCGATAGTGCTCCCAAAGCCCCCCATGATCTCGAAATGTTTGTATGCCACTTTCGGCACTCATACCGGCCCCAGAAAAAACAACAATTTTTTGCATAAGTTCAGAAAGAAACATTAAATTTACACAAACTTAAACTTTAAAAAAATGATAAAAACGTTACTTCCTGCGATAGCCTTAGTGGTTGGAACTACAGCTTTCGCGCAAACGCATTTCTCTGATGACTTCAACGATGTCAATTTGACAGGTTGGTCTAGCACAGACAACGATGTTAATGTACCACCAGCAACAGGTCCAAATTATGATATTTGGTATGCCGCTGACATGAGCGCCGCATTTGCTCAGCTTGGTGCAGGTTCTGCAGTTTCTCGCTCTTGGGCAAACAACATTGTGTATTCACCAAACAATTTTTTAGTGTCTCCGGCAATTAATTTGACCGCAGCGCCAGCAGCAGGTCTTTCTTTAAAATGGGATGTTGGATCAATTGAAACTACGGCCTCTACATGGTATCAAGAACACTATGCAGTTTATGTTTCAACGTCTAGCACTCCTGCGACAATGATTGCTACAGCTCCAGTTTATGAAGAAACGTTGTCTGCTGGGGAAACGATGTTCGGAAGAACTGTTGACCTTTCTGCATATGCAGGTCAGACGATTTACGTTTTGTTCCGTCATTTCAACTGTACGGATGAAAATGCGTTGGTTCTAGACAACGTGGTTGTTAAGAATTTGCAATTAAACGACGCATCTGTAGATGGTGTAGCCCTTAATCGATATGCTCAAATGAGCACCAACAACACCCTAGCTGTTTCGGTGAAAAATGAAGGCTCTAATGCGATTACTTCACTTCAAATCAATTGGAACGATGGTGCAGATCATATCCAGACCATTAACGGTTTGAATATTGCTCCAGGAGCAACGACAAATGTTAACCATCCAACGGCAGTAAGTTACGCTACAGCAGTAGAGGAAAATATTGCAGTAACTATTTCTCAGGTAAATACAGTTGTTGATACTGACCCTTCCAATAATACAGGTTCTGCTAAAATAAATACGGTTAGTGTTCTTGAAGAAAAAGGCGTAGTGATCGAAGAAGGAACTGGTACGTGGTGTCAGTGGTGTCCACGCGGAGCGGTAGCTATGGATTATATGGTTACTACTTATCCAATTGACTTCATCGGAATTGCGGTTCATAATGGCGACCCAATGACAGTTGCAGAATATGACAACGGCGCGAACTTCAGCGGATTCCCTGGATCAAACGTTGACCGTGCTTTGTTGGATCAGTCAGTATCTCAAAACGCATTCGTTGCTGCTTACAACGCTCGTAAAGATTTGATTGTCCCTGCTGGGATTTCTGTTGCCGCAACAGGTGCTGGAAACAACGTTTCTATCGTAGCTACTGCAACTTTCCGTACACCGCTTGCTGCTGCTAATTACCGTTTAGGAGTAATTGTTATTGAAGATGGTGTTACCGGAACAACTTCCGCATACAACCAATCAAACGCATACGCGGGCGGTGCTAACGGTGTAATGGGTGGTTACGAATCTTTGCCAAATCCTGTTCCTGCTGCACAAATGGTTTACAATCATGTTGGCCGCGCGTTATTGGGTGGTTATAGTGGTCAAGCTGGATCAGTACCTGCGGTAATTACAGACGGACAAGTTGTAAACTACACATTTAACTATACAGTTCCAGGAACAAGCACCAGAGCTAACATGCACGCAGTGGCTGTATTAATCGATCAAACAAACGGAGAGATCGTTAACGCTATTCAAGGATCGTTGTCTTTGGCTTCTTTGGGTGAAATTGAAACAATTGGAATGGAAGTTTACCCGAATCCTGCAACGGAGGAAGTGAATGTTAAATTCGTAGGAACTGGTGGTGATTACCAAATCATCATTACTGATTTGGCTGGACGTCAGATGTCTGCCACTTCTTTAGTTAATGTAACCGGTGCTCAATCAGTTGCATTGCCAATTTCAGAATTTGGTGCTGGTAACTATTTGGTAACCATTGCTAAAGACGGTGCTTCTTACACTCAAAACTTAATTGTTAAGTAATTAACTATCTCAAATGTAAATCCCGGTGAGCAATCATCGGGATTTTTTGTTTTAAGCGAATTTTTTCGCATCAGAGAACATGGATAATGGAAACGATGTCGTTTGAATTGCTTCTAACGGATTTACATCTACTAAATCAGTGGTTGTTCGATAAGAAACAATTGAATTCTAAGAAAAGGGGCTTCGGCCCCTTTTTTTGTGCTACTACTTAATAAAGGAAATCGTTGTATGGATAGCGTATTTTGAATATGCGTTGCACTTCACGGTAAAGTTCGATTTTCAATTCATCGATATTGGTTTTGTCTATTGCTGATATGAAAACAACGGGCCTTCCGCCCAATCGAGCCATCCACGTTCGCTTTAACTCATCCAAGGAAACCTCTTCCTTCAAGGAATCTATTTTATTAAATACAATGATGGTCGGTTTTTCCTCCTTGTCAATTTCCTGTAGGGTTGTGTTCACGGTTTCAAAATGATCTTCGAAATTAGGATGTGCTAAATCTAACACATGTACCAATAAATCTGCTTCGCGTACCTCATCCAAGGTAGACTTAAAAGACTCTAGTAGTTGTTTGGGTAGCTTCCGGATGAATCCTACCGTATCTGTAAGTAAGAACGGGAGATTATCGATAACCACCTTCCGTACGGTCGTGTCAAGTGTTGCAAATAATTTATTTTCAGCAAAAACCTCTGATTTCGAAATCAAGTTCATTAAGGTGCTTTTGCCAACATTCGTATACCCAACTAAAGCAACCCTCACCAATTGTCCGCGATTGCCACGCTGGATGGTCATTTGTTTGTCTATTTCTTTCAGGCGTTCCTTCATTAAGGAAATGCGCTGTTGAATAATCCTACGGTCGCTTTCAATTTGTGACTCACCGGGTCCGCGCATTCCAATACCTCCTTTTTGTCGTTCAAGGTGTGTCCACATTCGGGTTAGCCGCGGCAACATATATTGCAGCTGTGCCAATTCCACCTGTGTTTTTGCGTGAAAGCTACGAGCTCGTTTGGCGAAAATATCTAAGATAAGGATGCTTCGATCAATGATTTTTCGATTAAGTTCTCGTTCGATGTTTCTGATTTGAGACGGACTTAGTTCATCATCAAAAATGATCGCATCGATGTTGTGGGTATCTGCATAGGTTTTGATTTCTGCCAATTTACCTTCTCCCACATAGGTTCTCGGGTTTGGATAGGGAAGTTTTTGCGTAAACGCGAATTCTGCACGGGCCCCTGCGGTTTCTGCAAGAAAAGCAAGTTCATCCAAGTGCTCGTGCGCTAAGTGTTCGTCAATACCCCCATGAATTACAGCCACTAATAAGCAACGCTCTTCAATCTCCTCGATGGTTGCGTGTGCCATTATTCGTGTAAGGTGCTTACATAATTAGCTACGGAGTCGATGTTAGATGATGCTCCAAGGATGCCACGGAACGAAGGCATCCCATTTTTTCCCGATTTTACAATGGCTTTAATTTCTGAAATAGTCAATGCGCTTGTTTTTAAATTTTTGGCACCAGAGAGCCCTAAATCACCGGATTCTCCGTGACAGCTAGCGCAATGTAGGGCATATAATTCTTGTCCCAGAGGGAGGGAAGTCTTGGAGGTTTCAACGGTAGGATTTGATTCGTTACAAGCAACAAAAAAGCTTGTCATTAGAACCAGCCCCCACCCAAATTTGCTCGAAATGGCCATGGAATACTTGCAAGAATTAAAATCAACCCAATAATATAAAACAGTTTAATCGGCTTATAAATCGCCGCCGGCGTCGTGCCCTTTTTTGATTTTACATATCCAACTGTAATTAGCGCAATCGCGATGAGCATTCCGGCTAAATGTTCCATTCCGTAAAACCGAAATGAAGCGTCTTTCATCCATCCTGAGGCAAAGATGACGCGTGGAGAAATAAAATAAAGCACAAGCCCTAGAAGCAATTGTGTATGCAGGCTGACCATAGAGAAGAGGTTAATCAACTTCTCTCGTTTGGTAAATTCTTTCGCCGTTATGGAATTATAAATTGCGAATATGATCAGTATTAAGGCAACCCATCGTAACCCAGAGTGTGTGTGTGTTAATATTTCGTACATAAATTCTAAGTTAATCGTTTAATTTTAATACGGCTAAGAAGGCCTCCTGAGGCACTTCTACTCGACCTACTTGTCGCATACGTTTCTTTCCTACTTTTTGTTTCTCTAATAATTTTCGTTTTCTACTGATATCCCCACCATAGCATTTAGCCGTTACGTCTTTTCTTAGTGCCTTGATTGTTTCTCGCGCAATTACCTTAGCACCAATGGCCGCCTGAATTGGGATTTCAAATTGTTGTCGGGGGATTAATTCCCTTAATTTAACACAAATCCGTTTTCCTAAGTCAAATGCATTGCTTCGGTGCACTAATGCAGATAGAGCATCTACTTGCTCGCCATTGAGCAGTAAATCCATTTTAACGAGGTCAGATTCTTTATAACCAATCGGATGATAGTCAAACGAAGCGTAACCTTTTGATACGGTTTTAAGGCGGTCGTAAAAATCAAAGACAATTTCTGCAAGGGGCATTTCAAAGGTGATTTCAACACGATCTTGTGTCAGATACACCTGATTCTTTAGTTCTCCCCGCTTTTCAATACACAGGGTCATTATGGAACCAACAAATTCAGATTTTGTAATGACTTGTGCTTTGATATATGGTTCTTCAATGCGATCTACTCCACCTGGGTCCGGTAATTCAGAGGGGTTATTCACGATAAGTTGCGCCTCAACATCCCGTTTCATGTAGGTGTGATAGGATACGTTTGGAACCGTGGTAATCACGGTCATATTAAATTCACGCTCGAGGCGCTCTTGGATGATTTCCATGTGGAGCATCCCTAAAAATCCACAACGAAATCCAAAACCTAAAGCGGCTGATGATTCTGGCTCGAAAACGAGGGAAGAATCATTTAATTGCAGTTTCTCCATGGAGTAGCGAAGTTCTTCGTAATCTTCATTATCCACGGGATAGATTCCGGCAAACACCATAGGTTTAACATCTTCAAACCCTTTGATTGCTGCATCACACGGACGTTCAGCAGTTGTAATGGTATCCCCAACTTTCACTTCGTTAGCTGCTTTTATTCCGGAAATAATGTATCCTACGTCTCCGGCGCGAACTTCTTTCTTAGAGACCAAATTCATTTTTAAAATTCCGATTTCGTCCGCATTATAGTCTTTCCCCGTGTTGAAGAAGCGTACTTTTTGGCCCTTTTTAAGGACTCCATTTCTAACCCTATAATAGGCAATAATACCGCGAAATGAATTAAATACAGAATCAAAAATCATTGCTTGAAGCGGCGCCTCTTCATCGCCTTTTGGCGCGGGTATACGATTTATTACGGCATCTAAAATTTGGTCTACACCTAACCCTGTTTTGCCCGATGCTTGGATTATATCCTCTAGCTTACACCCAATTAATTCGATAATTTGGTCGGAAACCTCTTCTGGCATCGCGCTGGGAAGGTCCATTTTATTTAGAATGGGAATAATTTCTAAATCATGTTCAACCGCTAAGTATAGGTTAGAGATAGTTTGTGCTTCAATGCCTTGCGTAGCATCAACAATCAATAAGGCGCCTTCGCAAGCCGCAATGGAACGAGAAACTTCATACGAAAAGTCCACGTGTCCCGGAGTATCAATCAGATTCAACACGTAATCCTCCCCATTGTGGTTATAGTTCATTTGAATCGCATGACTTTTTATGGTAATGCCACGTTCTCTCTCAATGTCCATATCGTCCAACGCCTGATCTTGCATATCGCGCTCAGAAATGGTATTTGTTGCTTGTAATAAGCGGTCAGCAAGGGTGCTTTTCCCGTGATCAATGTGAGCAATGATACAAAAATTACGAATGTTTTTCATAGTGAATGCGAAGGTACAATAACTCTTTATATTCTTTGGAAAATCGGACTATTTTATCACGGTGACATGTCCAGTCATCTGTTCTTCTTGTCGTCTATTTCTTCGATAAATCAATTTCCAGGTATAGACACCGTCAGGTACTTTCAAGCCGTTATACGTACCATCCCATTTAAAATCTAATTGGTCTGAGAAAAACAAACGTTCACCCCACCGATTGTACACTTCGATGTTAATCCATTCAACACCAACAAAACTCCCTGAAAACACCTCATTAATTCGGTTATCATCGGGGAGAAAAGCGTTTGGGATATAGATGTAAAACTCCTCTTGAATATAAATCGGTTTCGAAATGCTATCCACGCACCCATTTATATCGGTTGCAATTAACGTAATGATGTATTCGCCGTATGGGCTAAACGTATGGGTTGGATGAATTTCATATGAACCGCTCCCATCTCCAAAAAACCATTGGTATCCAAAGCCATTTTGGGTCAAGTTGTAAAAAGAAGTGGGTAAATTCTCGGTTGGATTTGTGGTGAGTATGGTAAAGTCAGCGACAGGCTTAACGATTTGAACTTGACTAAACCCGCTTATACTAAAGGATTGACATTCATCAGAAACCAATACTTGATAGCTGTTTGTACTTCCAGGGTAAACCCAAATCCCTGAAGTTGTGGCTCCGTTTGATGGCCATAGATAGTAATAGTTTCCATAACCACCGCTTGCAATCACCGCTACAAAGGCACTATCTCCCGGACAAATATATTGTGTTGGGGTCATACTCAATAGCAGTGGCGGACTCGTAATGGTGTAGGTTACGGTATCGCGGGCTTCATTACCGCAGCCGTCAGTTACCGTTAATACGTAGGTGTTAGTGCTGCTTGGAGTTACGCTTAGGCTATCTGTGGTAGAAATTATTGTATTTGAGCCAAGGGTTCTCCATTGGTAAGTGTATACGCTATTCCCACCACTAACCGTGCTATAAAACGTATGTGATAGGTACGGACAAATTTCGGTAACATCAGGGGAAAGCAAAACAGAAAGTGGTGGAAAAACGGGCACACTCACCGTTGCCGTATCGGTCAAGGTTACTCCGGTACAATTGTCGGTTATTTGAACATAAATGGTTTGAGAGGATTGCGCAGTAAACGAAATCGAAGCCGTAGTAGCGCCGGTGCTCCAAAGATAAACATATGGAGGGACGCCACCGGTAATTGCGGCGTTTAAACTAATGGGTTGGTTGGGACACAACAAGGTGGTATCCGATAAATTAAGAGAAAGAGGGGGCACATCTTGAATGTATAAGGTTAATGGAATTGGGGTAACATTACCGCAGGGGTCTGCGACATTGAAATTAATTACTATGGTTTCAAGTCCTTCTGCGAAATTGTCTGAGTTTACATTGATTTGAAAGGTATAAATAGACTGTCCAGGGCTGAAATTCACAGCATTGGGTATTCCTGAATAATCAACACCTTGTGTTGCTGAACCACTCACGGTTAAAGGAATTGAAAGCGGACTATTAATGTTGCTTTGTCGGGTCACGGTTACTGTTGCGGAAACACATCCTTCTGCCATCCAATCCGGATTGGCAAATACTTGCTGGGATATGGTGGCGCTCACATCAACGGGCGTTTTCGAACTTAGACTGTTGGCTTCCAAGAAAATTCCCGAGTCCCAAGAACCATCACCAACATCGGCAATGGCAAGTATTAAATGATAGGTTTGACCGCACTGAACGGCGGAAACCGCTTCTAAAACATCGGTGAATCCATCATATTGAATGTAATTTGGAGAGGTATTATAAGGCGCCATGCTGCCATCTCCGTTGGCATTGTAATACAGTGCATTCGTAATAACATTCACGTTGTTAATCGATACAACACCTCCTCCGTTCGGCAATTGAGCAATGTTCTGTAGGCCCACAATCCCGGGTCCAGAAATAAAAAAACCAAACACATCATTGTAGGTGGAATTATTGGGAGGGGCAAATTCAGGATATTCCTCAGAACCAAAAACATACTTGAATCGAACGGTGTCTGCATAGGGGATAAAATCAAACTCCAGTGTTGCCGCATTATAGGTTTGAGTTCCTTGAATTATTCCTGACAAGATTCCGGAGCCCGGCATATTGTTGTCGGTGCCAGAAGACGGGGCATTGTTAGGTCCTTGCGGCCCAGCACCATTATTCATTACGGTACCCGTGGTCATAACAATTCCTTGAGCAATCCCAAGGTTCGTTCCGTTAGCACTAAATGATCCAATGGCTGTTGGACTACCGTTGTATAGAATGTTACTTACGGTAACACCGGGACCAATTAATACGTTTTGTACCAAACCCTGAGGGGCTTGCCCGCTGGTAGTGATGAGCTGGGCAGCTCCTGAATACAGGTTGATAAGAAAACCAAACATTAATAATATGCGCCAACCCTTCATGATATAATTTCAACGAATAAGAACTGAAAACGTTGTTAAAAGTTAAGCTTTTTTTTACTTTTTTTCAAGGCCAATGCCTTGAAGCTGACAAAACTTGGCATAATCGCCCTGTTTTTGGAGGAGTTGTTGGTGTGAGCCCGTTTCAACAATTTTCCCTTTTTTAAAGACCATGATCACGTCAGCATTAATGATGGTACTCAATCGATGCGCAACCACAATACTTGTTTTTCCCTTCATGATTGAATCTAGGGCAAGCTGTACTTGTCTTTCTGATTCTGTATCTAAGGCTGAGGTCGCTTCGTCAAGCAACAAAATTTCAGGATTCTTATACATTGCCCGAGCAATACTAATGCGTTGTTTCTGTCCTCCGGAAAGTTTGTTTCCCCGATCACCTACGTTGTATTCAAAACCACCATCAAGCATTGTTATAAATTCAAACGCATTCGCGTTTTTTGCAGCAGCAACGGCTCGGTTCATATCCGGGGCTTCGTCTCCAAAAGCAATGTTCTCTAAAATAGTGGCATTAAAAAGCAAGGAGTCTTGAGCAACGATCCCAATCATTTGTCTCAAGTGTTGAATGTCAATGGCTCGCAAATCTATTCCGTCAATGGTTATATTCCCTGCCGAGGGATCGTGAAACCTTGGGATTAAATCCAGTAACGTAGACTTTCCACTCCCCGACTCCCCTACCACGGCGATGGTTTGACCCTTTTTGATTTCAAATGAAATATCTTCAAGAACCAAGTCTGAGGTATATGAAAACGAGACGCCATTAAAAGCAATCGTGCCTTCAAAGGCGGACAACTTAATCGCGTTCGGGGCATTTTTAATCACTTCATCTTGTACGAGAATTTCTTGGATACGGCCTAAGGATACACGTGCTTTAGCAAGATTGGCAAGGGACGATGAAATGCCCTGAATTGGACGTAACATTTGAGAGAATACGATGATAAAGGTAAGAAACACTTCTCCCGATAAAACACCGCTTTGATGGTTTAGAATCAGCCGCCCCCCAAAAAACACCAATAAAAGCATGATGAGCGCACCAAGGGTTTCATTAATTAGTGGTGCTAAATCTTTTTTTCTAAAGGTCTTGGTTATGAGGCGTTGATGCAATAAATTAACGTGCTCGAAACGCGTTTTTATGAATTGAATCGCGCCAAAAGCCTTAATGATTCGCACTCCATTTAGGGCCTCATCAATGGACGCGTATAACAACCCGGTTTGTTCTTGTCCTTGTTTCGCAGTTCTTTTCAGGCTTTTATTAATTTTCGAAATCACAAAGGCAGAAACAGGCAAGAGGAAGAGTGAAAAAAGGGTCAATTCCGGGCTCAGTAAAATCAGCGTGACCACGTTAATAATGACGGCGATGGGTTCTCGGAAAATTAATTCAAGCATGCTTACTACCGCAACCTCGATCTCCCCCACATCGCTATTCATTCGCGCCATAATATCACCCCGGCGTTCATTGGAGTGGAAGGATAGAGGTAAAATCAAGACCTTGTAAAACAGTTCATTTCGTACATCTCTAACCACCGCCATGCGCAGTTGCGATTGAAACCAAACCGCCCCATACCGGAAAAGATTTTTTAAAAAAAAAGCAGTAAAAACACTCAAACAAACGACAAGTAGCGTAAACTCTGGGTCTTGTTTTACCATGGAAGCCATATGGAACTCGTAAAATTCCTTGAGGAATCTTCCGAAATCTAAGATGGAATCTGGATTTTTGGGGTTCTTGGGCATGCGTAATGCATTGGGGCTCCTAAAAATGAGTTGCAAAACCGGGATGAATAACACTAAGGATAGCAAGTTAAAAATCACAAAAAGCAGGTTACATGCGACCACAAGGAGCGCAATTCCTTTGTATACGAAGGTATACGATATGATTTTTTTAAGGTCTTTCAATGAAGCACAAAGATACATTTTGTTAAGACAAGGTAAAACACCCCGTGAAGATTCGTAACTTTGACCCAATGAGTAGTATTAGACAACAAAAAATTGAGGCGGCTATTCGCCAAGAACTTTCAGCATTTTTGTTAATGAAATCTGGTGAAATCACCTTGGGCGCCATGGTGTCCGTTACGGTGGTAAGGGTAACGGCAGATTTGTCCTTGGCAAGGTGTTATCTTAGTGTTTTTGCCCATAAAGACCCTGCGGCCGTTCTCGCATCGATTGAGTCGAATACCGGTGTAATTCGAAGGGAGGTCGGGAACCGACTTAAAAACATGCGCAAAATTCCTAGCCTTAGGTTTTTTCTAGATGACTCTTTGGATTATGCTGATCAAATAGATAAGCTCTTGAAAAAGTGAAATCAGGAACAGTTTTTTTTCTTGCTAAACGCTTTTTGATTTCTCGTCAGAAAAAAACCGCGGTATCTGTTATCTCTTGGATTGCCGTTGTGGGAATGTTGGTCTCCTCGGCTGCTATGGTTATTCTGCTTTCCGCATTTAATGGAATCGAAGGAATGATTGAAGGCATGTATACAGAGTTTGATCAAGAGGTTTCTATGACGCCGAAAAACGGATCGAAAATTAGTGTGGATTCTCTAAGGGATATCCTATCGCTAACCAAAAACATAGAAGGAGTGAATGCACAAAGCCTGTTTATCCAAGAACGCATTATTGTACGAAAAGAAAAAAAATGGGCAAATGCTGAGCTATGGGCTGTAGAGCCGTCCTTTTTTCAGATGGCAAACGTAAATACCCCTAAACATTTGATTAACGGGAAGCCATTAGTTGGCACGGGCCAAGCCTTGATGGGGGTTGGATTGGCGAATAAGCTTGGATTGCATTCTATGGATTTGTCGCCAGAAACGGCCGTGCTTTATATCCCGCGTCAAGACCGTAAAATCCGCATTGGAAAATCTCCATTTTTTCAACAGCGAATTGCGGTGTTCGGGGCCATAGAATATAACAAGGAACTCAATGATCAGTTGCTATTGGTTCCGTTGTCCTATGCTACAGGATTTTTTAGTAATGAGGTGAGCGGCGTCTTGATTAGTGCTACCGAGACAAAAAGAAATTCGATTAAAAAAGCCCTCATGGAAAAGTATGGCGACCAGTTTACGGTAAAGACAAATTTGGAAAAAAATGCATTAATTTTTAAAACAAGTGAGTCAGAAAAACTCATTGTTGTTATTATTTTGATTTTCGTGTTTATTTTATCTCTATTCAATTTGTCCGCGTCATTAACCATGACTTATTTAGAAAAAAAAGCACAGTTTACCACGATGTTTTCATTAGGAATGAGCTCGTTAGATTTAAGCCGAATATTTTTAGCATTAGGGGCCATGATTGTTTCCGTAGGGGTAATAATTGGACTAAGCGCAGGATCCTTATTGGTTCTTCTTCATGAACAACTGCATTTGATTAAGATTCCAGGAACGTTGAATGCCTTTCCGAGTAACTATAATTGGATACAAATCCTATCCCTGCTGTTTTTACTCATTATCCTTGGATTCACAGCCACGGCGGCCACTACGTCGTTTTTAATAAAAACAAACAGAAAAGCAAAATAAATTTTGTAATCTCTTCAATATTAATTCAGTATATTTGCCCCCAAAATAACACAAGATTTATAATGATTAAAGGTAGAATTTCTCAGGTTATTGGTCCAGTAGTGGATGTGGCATTCGATAATGATTCAGCCCTCCCCACCATATATGATGCGCTCGAAGTGCGCAGAAAAGACGGTACACGTGTAGTGCTTGAAGTTCAAGCACATGTTGGCGAAAATTCCATTCGTGCAATTTCTATGGATTCCACCGATGGCTTTACCCGAGGCATGGAAGTGACTTCCACAGGGAGTGCAATCAAAATGCCTACCGGAGATAAAATCAAAGGCCGCTTGTTTAATGTGGTTGGAGACGCGATTGACGGTATTAATGTCATGGACTCTTCGAATGGCCTACCAATTCACCGAGAAGCGCCGAGGTTTGAAGACCTTTCCACGGCTTCGGAGATCTTATTTACGGGAATAAAAGTGATTGACCTCATCGAACCCTATGCAAAGGGTGGAAAAATTGGCCTTTTCGGAGGTGCGGGTGTAGGTAAAACAGTATTGATTCAAGAATTAATTAACAACATTGCGAAAGGTCACGGAGGATTGTCTGTATTTGCCGGAGTAGGTGAGCGGACACGTGAAGGAAATGATTTGTTACGAGAAATGTTGGAAGCCGGCATTATCAAATACGGCGAAGACTTTATGCATTCCATGGAAGCTGGTGGATGGGATTTAACTAAGGTAGACTTAGAAGTAATGAAAGAATCTAAAGCGACCTTTGTTTTTGGCCAGATGAATGAGCCTCCAGGTGCCCGAGCGCGCGTTGCTTTGTCGGGATTAACCATTGCAGAGTATTACCGTGATGGCGATGGCGATGGACAAGGGAAGGATATTTTGTTTTTTGTTGACAACATCTTCCGTTTTACACAGGCTGGTTCTGAAGTATCTGCACTTCTTGGACGGATGCCTTCTGCCGTTGGATATCAACCAACATTAGCTACCGAAATGGGGGCTATGCAAGAGCGAATTACATCCACAAAAAACGGATCAATTACTTCGGTTCAAGCGGTCTATGTGCCTGCGGATGACCTTACTGATCCTGCGCCAGCAAATACCTTTGCTCACCTTGACGCAACGACCGTATTGTCTAGAAAGATTTCCGAACTTGGAATTTACCCAGCAGTAGATCCATTGGATTCAACGTCACGTATTTTAACAAGAGAAATTGTTGGCTACGCTCATTATGACTGCGCACAACGGGTGAAGTTAACCTTGCAGCGATATAAAGAGCTTCAAGACATTATCGCGATTCTTGGAATGGACGAATTATCAGAAGAAGATAAATTAATTGTTCACAGAGCACGTCGCGTACAACGTTTCTTGTCTCAACCATTTCACGTAGCAGAACAGTTCACCGGAATTCCCGGCGTCTTTGTTGATATAAATGATACGATTTCCGCGTTTAATGAGATTTTAGACGGGAAATATGATCAATATCCTGAGGCAGCATTCAATTTGAAGGGAGGCATTCAAGAGGTTATTGTTGCGGGAGAAAAAATGTTAGCTGAGGTATAATGATCTTAGATATTCTCACTCCTGAAGCGCAAATTTTCCACGGCGAAGTGACTTCGGTTACCATGCCAGGAATTGATGGAGAATTCCAAGTCCTCACAGGACACGCCGCAATCATTTCTGCATTAAAGCCCGGAACGGTGATGATTTCTGTGGCAGACCGTTCAGCGGTAAGCAGCGAGCAGTTAATTGATACAGGAAAAGCATCCGTTTTTAGTTATCATATAAACGGTGGGGTAGCTGAAATGCTAGGCGATAAGATTGTGTTGTTAGCCGATTAGGCTGTTAAGACATGTTAAGTTGCCTTTTGTTTTGGGTTTCCCGTCCTACTTTTCTTATATTCGCCCAAATTAATTCCTAGTTAAGGTGCCAAAGCAATTAGATTCATCAAACATCCCGAAGCATATTGCAATCATTATGGATGGAAATGGTCGTTGGGCCAGAGCAAAAGGCCGAGACCGGCTTTACGGGCATCTAAGTGGGGTTGAATCGGTTAGAGAAACGTTGAAAGTAGCGGCAGAATTTGGTGTGAAATACTTAACGCTGTATGCGTTCTCCGCTGAAAACTGGGGTCGACCGCAGCAAGAAATTGACGGATTAATGGAATTGTTGGTTTCCTCAATTCACGGAGAATTGGCATCGATGCATGAGAATGGCGTTCGACTAACAACCATTGGTGATGTGAGTAAATTACCAAGTGCATGTGTCGACAGTTTAAATGAAGCCATCTCCGGGACTGCTAATAACACGAATATCAATTTGGTGTTGGCGCTGAATTATTCGTCGCGAGAGGAAATCCTGTCAGCAACGAGAACGATCGTTGAGCAAGTTCAGAGCAATTCACTTGGTATAGAAGAAATTACCGTGGATTCCTTTGAAAGAGCATTGTATACGAAAGGAATTCCAGACCCTGAATTAGTCATTAGAACAAGTGGAGAACATAGAATTAGTAATTTCCTCTTGTGGCAATTGGCGTATGCTGAATTGCATTTTACACCAGTTTTTTGGCCTGAATTCCGAAGAGAACACTTAGTCGAAGCCATTTATGATTATCAACGTCGGGAGCGTCGTTTTGGCAAAACTTCAGAACAAGTAATTATCGAAAAATGAGAATTTTAATATATTTCTTGTTGTTATGTGCGTTTCCCTGTTGGAGCCAATTTACTACCAATGGCTTAGAGGGGGTGTCTCGTGATTTTGAAACGCCTACCGAATATGAAATTGGGCCTGTACGCGTTGTCGGAGCAGATAATTTTGACCAACAAGCCATTAAAGCTGTAGCTGGACTTCGTCAAGGACAAAAAATCACCATCCCGGGAGACTTGTTAAGCAAAGCAATTCGGAATCTTTGGGAGGAAGAATTATTTTTCGATATTTCAATCGTATTGGATAAAGAAGTTCAAGGAATCGTTTATTTATCAATACATCTTAAAGCAAGGCCTAAATTATCTCATTTTAAATTTAAAGGCATCCCGAAACGAGAGGCCGATAAATTGAGAGAGGAATTAGATTTATTTTCGGGTAAAACGATAACAGAAAACTTAATATTTCAAACGGAGGCTAAGATTCGTGGGTTTTTTAGAGAAAAAGGATTTTATGCGGTTTCTACCTCCATCAGTCGGGTTAAGGATACCATAATGAATGACTCAGAAGTGTTTATTATCGATATTAATCGAGGAGAGAAAATCGGAATTAAAGAAATTCAATTGGAAGGGGTAGAAAGTATCGCGCATTGGAAATTATATTTGGCCATGAAGGACACAAAAAAGAAGTCGATTCTTCGAGTTTTTAAACGTTCAAAATACACCGTTTCAACCTACGAAAAAGATAAAAAGATCCTATTAGAAAAGTTTTATGCCGACGGCTTAAGAGATGCACACATTGTACGGGACACCGTGTTTTTTCAAGACCCGAAAAATTTAATTATTCGCATATCAATAGACGAAGGAAGCAAGTATTATTTCGGCGATTTTGAATGGTTGGGGAACAGTAAATATCGCTCAAGTTTTCTTGACTCAGTAATTGGAATCAAAAAGGGCGATGTATATAATAAAACCTTGCTTGAAAAACGATTAAATGGGGGAGAAGATGGACGAGATATTAATTCCCTATATATGAACAAGGGACACTTGTTTTTTCAGGTTTTTCCAATAGAGACTAGTGTTTCCGGTAATTTTATTAATTATCAATTCCGTATTTATGAAGGAAAAGAAGCTCGCTATGGCGAAATAACCGTTATCGGAAACACAAAGACCAACGATCAAGTTATTTATAGAGAAATCCGAACAAAACCAGGAGACTTATTCAACAAGGAAGACATCATGCGGACGCAACGCGAATTATCCCAACTTGGATTTTTTAACGACCAAACCATGAAAGTGAATCCAATGCCGAATCCGGAAAAAGGAACGGTAGACATTCAATATGTAGTGGAAGAGAAATCCTCAGATCAAATCGAGCTATCAGGTGGATACGGTGGTGCAGGCCCAACAGGTTCTGGTCGCATTATTGGAACCCTAGGGTTAACCTTTAATAATTTTTCTACAAAGAGATTTTTTAAGAAATCTGCTTGGGCTCCCCTTCCTGGTGGAGATGGCCAACGCTTATCAATACGCGCACAATCCAATGGCCGATTTTATCAAGGTTATACCTTTTCCTTTACGGAGCCTTGGTTAGGAGGTAAAAAACCTAATGCCCTTTCGTTTTGGCTTAACAATACCGCTCTTTCATCGAACGGCTTTATCCGAACCAATCCAGCATATAACGGAATATCCATCACAGGAGTTGGGGTAGGATTGCAACGCAGAAAGAAGTTCCCGGATGATTATTTCACGGCTTACTATGAACTGAGCTATCAGTATTACGATGTGGTTAATGATTTTCGTTTTCCCTTGTTCCCAAAAGGATATTCAAACGATATTGCATTAAAATATGTGCTTCAGCGCTCATCGGTAAGTGCACCGATTTATCCACAAAGTGGTTCAAACTTCACATTAACGGCGAAATCGTCGCTTCCATATTCGTATTTTCAGAAGGGCTTAGATTATGCAACCATGTCCATTGCGGAAAAATACCTATACCTCGAGTATTTTAAATTTAAATTTACTGGAGAATGGTACCTACCCCTTACTGCTAACCGAAAACTCGTTCTAATGCCACGCTTTGGCTTTGGCTACATCGGTGCTTACACCGCAGCAAAGGGCGTCACACCGTTCGACCGGTTTACCATGGGAGGAAGTGGGCTCACGGGTGTAAATCAGCTTGGAGGTAGAGAAATAATCGCACTTCGAGGGTATGAGGATCAAGCAATATCCTCTTCGGGCTCAGACCCAATCATTGCCAAATACACCTTAGAGTTGCGGTATCCCATCTCATTAAATCCACAAGCCACATTTTATGTTACTGGCTTTTTGGAGGCAGGAAACACCTATCCAGATCTAAAGAATTTTAACCCGTTTAATGTAAAACGCGCGGCGGGTGTAGGACTTCGGGTCTTTCTACCAATGTTCGGAATGTTAGGCCTTGATTATGGTCTTGGATTTGACAAATTAGACTCTTGGTCTTCCGGATATAATGGACCATCCGACGCATCAATAACGAATAAAGGATTCTATCCTAAGTTAAGTTTCACGATTGGCATGAACCTTGGTGAATTGTAAAAAATTAATAATAATGTTGTAATTTCGCCGTTCGAGGTCAAAAAACAAAAATGAAATCATCCTATCTACTCTTAGTTTTTTTATTTGGGTTCCTTTCAAGTTTGAATGCACAATCGTTTGCCTTTATCGACTCTGATTATATCTTAAATAGCATTCCAGAATATGCGGAAGCAAAAGCAAAACTTGATAAACTCGCGGAAACTTGGACCAAAGATATTGAAGATCGATTCAATGTAATTAAGTCGCAAAAAGAAACCTTTAATAAAGAAGAGATTTTATTGCCCGCAGAAGAAAAAGCAAAACGGAAATCAGAAATAGAAAAACTGGAAAAAGAAACGTTGGATTTACAAACACAGCGTTTTGGATTGAATGGTGATTATTTTATGAAACGTCAAGAGTTAATCAAGCCGATTCAAGACCGGATCTACACGGCGATGAAAAAGGTAGCTAAATCAGAAGGATATACCTTTGTTTTTGATAAAGCCAATCAAAGTAACTTAATCTATGCAGAAAAAGAGGCAGACATAAGTAACACCGTCTTAGAAGAAATGGGTATAACCAAAGAATAAATTAAACACGTAACTATGAAACAATTTGTATTAGCTATTGCTACCATCTTAATGACCGTTTCTTTAAACGCTCAAATGAAAATCGCGCATGTAAATTCACAAAATCTCCTAGACTCCTTGCCGTCCTATTTAAAAGCGGAGTCTGATTTGAAGAAATTTCAGGACGATGGAGTTGCAGAACTTTCGGTTTTAGAAAAGCAAATTAATGACGCCTATGTTCGCTTAGATGGGATTAAAGGTGATTTAACGCCAACCATGTTGAAGATCGAACAAGAGAAAATCATGGGGTTGGAGCAGCGATACCAACAAACACAATCGTTATTACAACAGCAACTCCAAACCTTAGCAAATGAGTATAACCAACCCATTCTTGACCGCTTACAAAAAGCCGTTGAAATTGTGGCAGATCGAAAGAAAGTAAACTATGTACTTGATGTTTCTAAATTACTATATTCAAAAACCGGAATAGATATTACGGTTGAGGTGAAGGCTGAATTAGCAAGGTTAGATGCAGAAGCAACGAAGAAGTAAGATTGATTAATAATCAGGGAGGGGCTTATGCCCCTTTTTTTGTACCTTTATTTTGTGGAAAAACGCGGTAAAATTGGTGTGTTCGATTCTGGTTTTGGTGGGCTAACCATTTTGCGGGAATTTGTGGATACATTTCCAATGTATGATTATATGTATTTGGGTGATAACGCTCGGGCACCTTATGGAAATAAATCCTTTGACTTAATTTATGAGTATACCCTAGAGGGTGTCAAGTACTTGTTTGATCAAGGATGTGAATTGGTGATTTTGGCATGTAATACAGCCTCTGCTAAAGCATTGCGAACCATACAACAAATGGACCTCCCTAAAATCGCCCCATCAAAGCGTGTTCTTGGCGTAATCCGTCCAAGCACCGAGGAAATTGGTTCGCTATCGCACACGGGTGTGGTTGGTATTTTAGGAACAGAGGGTACGGTCAACTCAAATTCATACGGTATTGAATTGGCTAAGCTTAGTCCAAAGACAACGGTGATTCAGCAAGCCTGTCCGCTTTGGGTTCCATTGATTGAGGAGCAAGCATATGATTCAGCAGCAGGTAAATTAATAATTGCATCTGATATCAAACGGCTCTTTGATCAAAACCATGAAATTGATGTTATTGTCTTAGCGTGTACCCATTATCCTATATTGAAGTCTCTAATAGATTCCTTGGTTCCTCCCGGTGTGAAGGTCCTCGCACAAGGCCCCCTGGTGGCTGAAAAACTCAAGACCTATTTATTTAGACATCCAGAAATAGAAAAACGGCTAACTCGTGGCGCTACCATTGATTGCTATACGACAGAAAGCAGCGATTATTTTAACGAACACGCTAGCGAAATCTTCGGAAAATCCTTGCGTGCAGCACATATTCAATTAAATTAGTACCCGAACAACCCCGAAAAATGGAAATATCACAAGAACTTCATGACCGGCTAGAATTACTTAATGCAAAATATAAAGCCATTGGTCAGGATTTGCTTTCTTATTTAGATGGCTTATTGTATGCAGATGTAACCGCGTATTGGGATTACATCGAATTAGATACGCTCTTAAGCCTTCAAAAACCTAAGACTAAATTCCCGGATGAGGTGGTCTTTATTGTTTATCATCAGATCACGGAACTATATTTTAAATTGGCGCTTCAAGAATTTAACGCACTTGGCGAATTGAAGCAACCGACAAAGACAATTTTTATCGATCGCGTTACTCGTATAAATCGATACTTTGAAGCATTAATTAAGAGTTTTTCCATCATGGTTGATGGGATGGATCGCGAGGAGTTCTTAAAGTTTAGAATGTCTCTATTGCCTGCCAGCGGTTTTCAGTCGGCGCAATATCGACAAATCGAAATGTATAGTACAGACTTCATCAACCTAGTTGCGCGTGATGAGCGGTCAATGTTTAACGTTGATTCTTCAATCGAGGATATGTATCCGCAAATTTATTGGAGGCATGGGGCCACAGAAATAGAAACCGGCAATAAAACCTTAACCTTAACCCAATTTGAGGAGAAGTATGAACAGTCTTTTATAACTCTTGGAATGCATTGTAAGACTCGCAACCTATGGCAAGTCTATTTAAAGCTGTCAGACAGCGACAAGGCAGATGATGAGGTAAAGCAAGTGCTTCGCACCAATGACTTGAATGTTAATGTCTATTGGCCATTGGCGCATTACAAATCTGCCGTTCGATATTTGGCTCGAAAAGATTCAGATGTTGCAGCAACAGGTGGAACGAATTGGCAAAAGTATTTACCTCCAAAATTTCAAAAACGTATTTTTTATCCAAATTTATGGAGTGATGAAGAAATCGAACAGTGGGGCAAGGGCTGGGTAGAAAACCAAATTAGCGAAATCCTTAAAGGGGCTTAATATAGGTTTCCGTGAAATCGAATAATCCGATTTGACTAACCTTAATCCCGCGCATCTTAAGATTAAACACGAAAACAAAATCTTCATAAAGAATTGGAAGAACCCAATGTTCTTCTTGTAAGATCATATCACAGGTGGTGAAATAATTGTTTCTCAAAATATTATCTGATTCTTGTATACCCATTCGATAGTTAAAGTCATAAATCGTATTGTCTACCTTGGGAAATAATGGGTTTTGCGATTTGTTGGTTGGATTATTACTAAAAAACAAACTGAAATAGGCTTCTGGATCGGGGTAGTCAGGAGACCAGCCAAGTTTCCACATAGAGGCTTTATTGGTTGTTACGGCATTATAACGCCCAGAAAAATCAACCGAATGAATTTCTGTTTGTACTCCAAGTATTTCTTTGAGTTGCCGCGCAATGTATTTGCAATAGACAAGGGCTTGTTCAGAATTATTTCCTGAAACATACAAATGAAGGGTTGGAAAAGGATGTTGTGCACTAAATCCAGCGGCGTTAAAAAGTTTTTTTGCCAGTTGAACGTCTACTGTTTTTTTAGGAAGTTCATTGTTATTGTAATACTTGGAAGGGGGAGCGAATCCTTGTTTTGCCGGGATTCCGTCTCCGTTCAACAGGTCGGTTGCGATGAGTTCACGGTCAATAATTAAATCAATAGCTTCTCTTACCCGCGGATCTTTAAAACAATCCAATCGTTGGTTTAATACGATCATTGATACTCGGCTTCCTGGAATCACCATCACTCGGTGGGCAAAGGGCTTTATTTGCTGTACACGAGAAAGATCAAATAATATATCATCGATATGTTGCGGAGATACCTCACTTAGCATGTCCACCTGTTGGTTTTTGAAGGCGGAAAAATCTTCCATCTCACTGGCGACCACCCGAAACCACAAGGCATTGAGGTAAGGAAAGGCATTACCAAAAGAATCTTTCTTCCAATATTCGGGATTATACGATAGTAATACGTCCCGAGCAGTTAATTTATTTAACCGAAAGGCTCCCGTTCCTATGGGATGTTTAAGAATGTTTTTCTTATAGTATTCATACGCTTTTTTTGAACAAATGCCATATTTTGAACTGGTTAGTAATTGCGGAAAATGGGCGTATTTCCCGTTCAGCGCGATTTCAAGACAATGAGAATTTATAATTCGAATGCCTTGCATTGTATGGACATCATTTTTTTTAAAGTATCGATCTGCACCTTTTATTTTTTCAAGAAGTGCATCGTTCGACTGGTTAATTTCATGCTGAGAACAGGCCATTTCGAGGGTGAATTTCACGTCTGCTGAGGTGAGTTCATTGTCTTGCCCATTAAAGCAATCGTCCTCGTGAAAATAGATCCCTTTTCTTAAGTATACGCGCAAGGTGGTTTGGTCGTTTTTCCAAAGGTATTTTTCAGCTACACGAGGAATGACCTGATTAGTTTTTTCGTCGATATCGAATAATGGCTCGAAAATATTACATAGTATTCGATGCGCATACAAATCTGAATTATAGAGTGGATGAAGCGTGCTTATGGGGTCGGGTATAGAAAGTGTAACGGTATCGCCATAAATCGCGTTACCTGCACGTATAATGCGCTTACTATTGACGTTACACGCGGTTAAACTTAAAATCCCTACGAAAAAAAGTAAGGATCGCATCATTCAACAGTACTTGTTTTAAGCACACGTAAGGTTACTAATTCACCGTTATGGCGGCATCGCAGGAGGTAAAAGGCATCTGGCAATCCGTTCAGGTTAAGCTCGCTTGTATTTCCTTCGTGTAACAAGCGCCCTGAGGCATCAAACAAAGACCAATATTCTACGGGTTGACTGAGTTTGATCCAAGAATTCGCAGGAATTGGGTACGCAGAAAGCGGAGATAAGGCGTCATTTTCAAGGCTCAAGACCCCCATGTAAATACTATCTGTTATTTCGCAGTCATTGGCATCCATAATCAAAACGGAATACCACCCTTGGGTTAAGTAGACCGCTAAACTGTCGTGCTGTTGATTGGGGTCATTCCAGGTATACGTGTAAGGCGGAGTTCCACCCGTCACATGTGCAGTAGCCATCCCATCTAGGGCATTGGGCGCTGATTCAGGATTAATAGTAATCGAGATATTCATCATACTTGGCGCTTGAATCTGAACGATTTGGGTTGTGCTTGAACAGTTGTTAGTGTCTGTTGCTATCAATGAATAACTCCCAGCAGTCAAACCCTGTATAATTGCGGGGCTTACAACCCCATTCGAGGTATAGGTATATCCACCAACGCCTCCGGTTGCAAGTATATTAAGTTGTCCATCCTGACTATTCCAACAACTAGGTGGTGTAGCCTGAGTAGTAAGCCCTAAGAGTTGAGGTTCATTAATTGTATAGGACAAGGTGTCATAGCAAGGCCTTGCATCGGATGCCGTTAACACGTAGATTCCCGGGCTCAAAGAACCAAGTGAATCGCTTGTTGATCCATTGCTCCATGAATAGCTTGTAGGTGCAGGTCCGCCAGGATACACATGAATCATCCCGTCATTATTTCCATTACACGTAACATCGTTCAAGATAGCCTGACTTATTACCGGCGCAGCATTGGGAACGAGCACAGAGTCGACCACCACGCAACCATTTGGATGTGTGATTGTGATAGTTGCCCAGCCCTCAGCTAACGCATTGTTAGGCTTAGTTGCAACGCCATTTTCCCACAAAAACACACAGGTGCTAAACATACAAGGACATCCGGAACTATTTACAATGGCTTGCCCATTTGTACCACCCGGACAGGTCGGAGGATAAATCCCTCCAAAGGAAATAGCATACGGATCGGTTAGATATGCAGTATAGGTTTCGTAGCATCCGGTAGCATCTGTTACTTGAAGGAGATAGGTTCCCGCAGAAAGGTTATTAAGTTGTGGTGCTGAACTCCCGTTCGACCAAAGGTAGGTATAAGGACCTGTTCCTAAGGTTGCACTTGGAATGATGGACCCACTCGCTGTGCCATTGCACCAAGGTTGAGTCACCGTTACCCCGGAAAGAATACTACCAACTCCGCAATCTATGGATGTGTTGTAATATTCCCCATTATTCAAGGTGCCAAGGTAGCTTCCCCATGCTAAACCGGCATTTGGATAAAGGCTATTTAATTCAGTTCTAAACGCATAAACGCCCTTCCAACCCATGACATTTAAGCTGTCTTTTTTTACCAAGTAAACTAAATCGATGGTGTTGTCATTGTCAAGATCGGTAAACAAGGGGGTTGAACCTACATTTGTTCCGGCATGAACAGGAACAAGTTCTTGAAGGGTATTGTTAACAAAATCAAACGATTGCAAGCGGTGTTTCCAATACCCATTCTCCATATAATTAACAGCAAGTATGGCTTCATCTCTTCCGTCATTGTTTAAATCTATGGCATTTCCTGAGGCAAACTGAAGGTGTCCAATACTGTCCTTCATTACTACATTACCAGTGGCACCATCGAGGAGCACTTGATAATAGTCTGTATATCCTGAACTTTGACCTTTAGCTAAAGACAGAAACACATCGGGACTGTTATTCCCTGTGAAATTCCCAATTACCGGTTCTGCGCTTGATTCTGTGTTTGGTAATTGGTAGCTCCAATGGGCACTGAGGTTACTCCCTTTAATTTTTATGAGCTTGCCGCTATAGGATTGAATGAAAATATTGTATTGGTTGTTATTCGTTTTGTAAATAGAGGCAGGTGCAACGAACCCTAAATTTGGATCGTGCGCAAGCTGAATAGAAGGGGCTAAGGTGTTGTTTAATAAATCACTGAGAGGACATGCCCAAAAGCTGCCCCCCAAGGTCTCTCCGCCGGTGCCGTAAAGTACCCATTGCACTCCATTCCCTTGAATATCTGCCACCAAAGGGGAACAATAGGTTTCTGCACTGTCAGGCACAACGGCTTTGGCAATTACATGTCCATTCAATGAATTCACCACCATCAGATGCCCGGGAGGGCGAGTGGTGTCCCAAACGGGCGCAGCATGATCTCCTCCATTCGCAACTAATAGGTCCATTAATCCATCTCCACTCACATCTGCAATGAATTGCGGGTTGTAAAAATTATAGAAACCGCTATCTGCTGGATTAATGTTGTTGTATGGAAAGAAGTCCCACAGTAGCGCTCCCGTTGCTCCGTTGATGGCTAACAATTGTGCTTGCCGGCCCACCATGAACACGTCTTTGATTCCATCATTTGTTATATCTTGAAACACCGCACTTCCAAATACTTCATTCCGAGTCGCTCGTTTCCATAATAAGGCGCCATTGGCACCATTTATGGCCATAATCCCATTATTGCTATACACGCCATCGGTTCCCCCACCAAATACAATGTCTTTGATCCCGTCATTGGTTAGATCACAGGCTCTAGGCGATGAAAGCGTTGGGATAGAATCAACAAAAAACTGCCAGTTTTGAGAGAATAATGCGCTACAAAACAGGAAGGTAACGGCAAGTAGTTTTAGTTTCATGGTTATGTAGGATTCAATTATTGGCATAAAGATAAATAAATCAAGTGCAAGATAAAAGGACTTCTTTGGCTAGATGGTAGAGATGTCTTATCTTTGCTTCGTTAAAGCTCCGTGGCGTCCGACTTTACTTCGTTTCGGCGGACAGGCAACGTCATGATTTATTGGCTCCGTGGCGCAACTGTATAGCGCATCAGATTTCGGCTCTGAGGGTTGGGGGTTAGAATCCCTCCGGGGTCACTCTAGCGGAGATTTGATTAAAATTAATCGGATCTCCGCTTTTTATTTCTGATAGAGCCACTGAAAATGAACGGATTAGCTCAAAAAATACATTCGTTCGAAAAGTTAGAACTCGGCCTTTTTGCTTGTCGTAAGCAAAGCCATCTGGAAACAATAGGTGTTGTAATTTGTGCTTATCGAATAAATCCCCAGAAGTCCATATTTTACTGAGTTTTTGAGCAATTTTCACACCATTTTTAATGCACTTTTCAAGGTTAGAACTCGTGAGGTTGGGGTTCGTCAGTTTTTCCTCCAATTCCGAAATTTCTTGCTTGTATTTTTCGCTGTACTTGGTGTAGATAAGGTTGTCTATTTTGCCGGTAGCAAACCGTTCTTCTACGCTCTCTAATTCCTTTTGTATTTGGGTAAGTTTAGATTTAGTAGCAGTAATTTCATTTGCATCGGATTTTGATAACTCGACCAATTTCATCTGCATTACTTCAGGTAGAACTTCTGCATCAATTTCATTTAATTCTAACTGGTATTCATTTAAGAGACTTTCAAAGGTCTGATGTAACTTGTTAGCGCTAATATTCACACCAAGACATTTTTTCTGACACTTGTAATAGAATAGACCTTTGGCCTTGACAAAGAAGCCCGTCATCAAACTACCACACGCTGGACAACATAGCGATTTTTTCAAAGGCAAATCATCTGACATTGTTTCATAAGTCTTGCTGACTACTTTGCTTTCTGGGGTGTTTATTTTAATAAAGTCCTCTTGGGAAACAATGGCTTCATGTTGACCAAAAATAACTTCATCCGGTAACATTTTAGTAATTAATACTCCGCAATAAAAAGGATTTTTGAAAATCTCGTGAAGCCTTCGTTCGTCAATTTTCATTCCTTGTAGGTTCAATTTCCGAACTATTTCAGCAGAACTGAAAGTGTTTTTTACCCTCCATTGAAAGGCATTTCGCAATAATTCACCTTCATCGGTTACAACGATATCCCAATCAACTGCTCGATGGTGTTTGTTTAAATTCTTATAACCCCTTGGGGGTGTCCAGAGCCAGTATCCCTTCCTCAAGAGTTCCATCATTCCAGTTTTGGTTTTATCTCTGCGCATTTCATTATCGAAGCGACTCAGCAAGAAAAAGAAATCTTGTTGCATTTTTCCCCCAGCGTTCGAGGTGTCAACTTTTTGCGTTACGGCTATTAAAGTGATTCCTTGCTTGTTTAATTCATCGGCAATATAGGAAGCGTTTGCACCAGATCTTGAAAAACGATCATAGGAATAGATGAGAATATAGCCTATCGTGGAATTTTGACGGGCATATTTAATCATTCGCTGAAATTCCTTGCGTTCATCCGTCTTAGCGGATTCGTAAGTACCTCCGAAGTACTCCACCACTTCAAAACCATTTTTTACGGCATATTCTTCACAATACTTCTTTTGAGTAGACAAACTGGTGTTATTGTCCGCTTGTTCTTTGGTGGATACCCGTGTGTAAATAATTGCTTTTTTGCGATTATTCGTCTTGGTTTTAAGGCCGAAAAGTTTTTCAAAGTCTTTTTTATGGTTGTTCATTTGGGTTTTTCAACGTGTAGTTAATAATCAATTCGCAATAGGTTTCCAATGTTGCAAGGAACTCTTTTGCTTGCTCTAAGGAAATCTTCTTTAGCCTACTTATTTTCTCAATAATCAGTTTTCTTTTTTCGTTGTTTGTTGGTTCCATCCGTCAGTCGGGATGTGTTCAAATTCCATGTTGAGGTAATTTTTACTTGTTTTCAATTGATCCGAGTTATTCGGTATCGAGTTTATATTTAATGGTGTTTTCGCAATGGACAGCATGTCCATTTTGGGTTTTAATTGTAATATTCTGATAGCCTCGAGAAATAATCAAATCACTGAGTCTTGCTTTCTCGTTAATTTCATTCTTAGAGGTAACCTCAATGATCTCTGGTTTTGTATTGTTTTTATATCGAATTTCTATTTTAGAAATATTATCACCACGCAACAATTGAATAATAGTAGCCTCGTTTTTTGTGAGAATAGGAATTTTCTCTGAACATTTCAAATCACCTAAACTCCTTACTAAATCACCAAGTATTTCATTCATTGAAATGCGTATGTGCGATTTTTTTGTTATTTCATAATAATCGTCTAAATAACTTTCATTTGTTTCTGATAATAGGCTGCTTTCTTCGGACAAAATAACTTTATCGTGATTATCTAAAATAATAAAGTATGGTTTTCGCTGCAATAAAATGGATTGAATCATTATTTCGAAATCACTTAATTTTATTTTTAAAATTGATTCCCAAATTTCGTCATCGCTAATGTGTTTGAGAATTTCTTCATTGAATGCTTCAGATTCTTTTATTTTTTGGATTAAAAAATCTTTTTCTTCAGGTTTAAAAATCATTTTAGGTTCTGTAAAGAATTCCTGCTTAATTTTTTTTATAACATCGAGAGAAACATTAAACTCCCTTAGTTTTACTATGATTTTTACCCAAAACGCTTCACTTAGATTAAAAAGTAACCATGCTCCCGTTTCCTGTTTGTTTGGGAATAATCCTTTATCTGACCAGTGGTTTGCTACCCTTGGGTCAAGTTGTAATTCGCTTCTTTTGAATTTGGTGTTTCGCATAAATTCAATGGGATTTGTTTCCATCTCAATAAAAGCGTCAAAAACATTTTTCAATTTATTTTTCTCATTCATGGTGTAAATATACAACTAATTAGTAACTTTACATCAGTGTTATAAAAAAAATATATGGAATACCTAGACGGAAAGTACTTGCATGTCTGCGGTTTTGATTTATGTAGTTGCGAATTTTACGGTCGCTTGAACCAAATCTACTGTTCGCCTGAATGTAAACAAGCATATAACAATCGCAAGACAAGTAGGGTTAACAAAGCAACGAAAGGAGTGGATTTGAAAATTAAAAAGGCAGTCCGAATAATAATGGGATTATTCAAGTCTGACAAAGATGGAAAGTTTGTTATTCATCACGTTCAGCTTGCATCGTTGGCATTCCCTTTCGATTTACCAACAATTAAAGTTAAGGACGACCGCTACAATGGGGAAATGCATGGCTTCGGTTCCTTTTGTTTTTATCGGCAGGATGGAAATTTTATTTTTTACAAAATATAATATATGGCACACGTTAATTTTAATCACTTAGATGCTTCAGCGTTCAACAGTTTCGTACCAGAAGCGACAAAAGCAGCGAACAATCAGTTTTTTAAAAACGTTCTTATTTTTGGAGGTATTGCGCTTGGAATCTGGATTCTTTATAAGGTAAGTGAATCCAAGAAAGAGGAAAAAAACTGAGTTAAGAACAGACATAATTAAAACCGCAGTTTGTTGTTTTAAGCGAGTTCAATGAAGTTTTTTGAATGGGTTTTTGTAAGCAAGAATTTTTGATTATGTAAATCCACATTATGCTCATTGTTCAATTTTGGCAGCTCTCGAAAAGTCAATTGAATATTAAAATACCAACAAAATTTCCTTTTGAATTATTTTTTTTGGGTTCATGATGGTTAAAAATCAAATAACGACTAACCTCAATTTTACATTATTAAACACCAATAAATAGACCCCGGGAGTTATGGGTGCTTGAAATTGATCCTCAATAGAATCCGAACGGATAATGCCCCTGAGTTCTTATTCAAAAGATTCGTTGAGTTCTGCACAGAACAAGAAATAGAGCTTTGTTATATTCAGCCTGGCAAGCCTGCTCAAAATGCCTGAGTTGAACGGTTTAATAGAACGTTTAGAGAAGACGTGCTTGACGCCTATTTATTTAATTCAAGAAGTAAATGCATTAGCCTTCGAGTGGCAGGTGGAATACAATAAAAATCATCCTCATAAATCTTTGAACGGTCAGAGCCCTTGGTTATTCACAGGTCAAACCTTAGTTGATGAAATAAATTATTAAATTATTATATTTATACGTTGTTTGAAAAAGGGTAAGGCTACAAAAACTGGGAAGTTTTCCTTAATATTAGAAAACAAACCATCAAGAAACTAATTTTATTTACAAACAAGTATTGCGTTGTAGTTCCAATATTAGCACTTGGTGAAAAGGACAAAATGCTCACATTTTATTAGCCGGAACTGTTTCTGCAGATGTCTCAAGTTTTACAATAAACAACGTTGGACCGATGAATTCTTGTATGCTAGCAATACTGCCACTTTCATTAGTAACCCCAATAACTGATCCTGAAGGACCGCTTCTTGATGCCCTGAATTATTAGTTTGATATTATTGTCCATCTGCAATATAAATGGGCACTTAATCAAACTTTAGAACCGCTCCATTTGTTTTTGTGATACTTTTAAGTCTCAGAAAATAAATGCTGGCATTTAGATTTATAGGTAGACTATTCTCTTTGTAATGATAGAATGTTGGAAGCCACATGTTCCAAGTTGGATCAACCCCATACCACTTACCATTTATCTCCACTTCATTCCAGGCATGCCCGCTGAGAAGTCCATCTATTGGATCGAGAGCATACCCTCCTACGGTTTTGCAAGGTATACCAATTGATCTTGCTAACGTGGTAAATAATTCAGCATAATCAGCGCAAACCCCATTTCGTGTTTTAATAATGTTATAAATGCTTATATGCCATTGAGAATAATCGTCTTTAGAATAAATTATGTAGTTGTTGACAAAGTTCATCAACAACTCTATTTTCTTTCTTTTTGAATGAATTCCTTTGGTAGCATTTTTAGCCATTTGAATAATGTCAGGATCTTTAATCGGGTAAAAATCTGTTTCTTTCAAATTTTCGCTAATTTCAAATTCGCTTATCTCGGAAATGTAATCAGGTTGAGTCATTATTTTCATATAATTCTTTCCATTTTCACTAAAAAACAATTGTTGTAAAGTAGTGTCAAATGGATTTTGATTTCCAATGATTTCAAAAATCACATTTGAAATTTCTTTATTATCGCCAGGGGCTTTTAATTTCGCGCCGAATCTCATATCTACACCGATATAAGAAAACAAACCTAAATCTGGCTGTGACTCAAAGTTCAATGCTTGTTCTTTGTCTTCGATCACATGCAACTGATCATCTCCTATTCTTTGTTCTACTATGGTTAAGAATTCATCTGTAATAGCGGTGTTAACTCCCGATTCATCGGTGAACTTTGTAGTGATCAATTTTTTACGAACACCATTTATCAGTTTGTCCTCCTTTGAAATAAGTGTTGTGTAATTTGGCTCAAATTCAAATGTTTCAAAATTCAAATTCTTTTTTGTTGCGAGTACACTGTTTATAGGTGCTTTTGGATTAATGTTAAACCAAAATTTTGCCCAATCATCATTTAAGGAATATTTAAAATCAATAAGGGTATCTGTCACAATCAATTTACCGTTATCAATGCTGGATATGTAGATATTGTCTTTTTTTTCAAGTTTTCTTTTTATGGTAAAACCGTTTTTTTCTACTAAAAATTCAATCAAGATTAAATCATAAGGAGGTGCAAGCTGATAAATCTCTTTTTGCTGATAGTTTGTTTCTACATTAAATCCAAAACTTTTATTTTTTTCCTTTACAAATATGTCATAAATAGTTACTGGTCCATAAACTATGTTGTTGCTATCCAGAAAACTGGCATACCTTGAGTAACTTACCTTTATTCCATCTAAATATTCGCTGTAATAAATAGTGTCTTTTTCATTTGGCCAGCATCTATTAATCATTTCCTTTACCTCATGGTCACTTAATCTTTCAATTTTAATGGTGTCGGAAAAACACTCCTGGCTAAATAAATAGCCAAAACAAAAGAAACTAAAAAAAACTACTATTTTCATATTCTTTTTCGTTTCGAAATTGTATCAAGTATTTCTTGAAAAGCTGGATTTAAATTATTTCCCCTCTTTACTCCAGGAATTTCAGGTAATTTTAAATCAGGATTTTCATGAACGATTTTTGGTAATTTGATTTCTGATTTTTTCCAATCAGGGGGGGGAATATTAAAATTTTCTTTTTCCGGTGTAAAGTATTTATCAGAACCAACGTTATTATCCGTTGGTGAATTTGGCGGTATACCATATGATGGATTAACTGATGGCACTGTTATTTCATTATTGAAGTTCTGTCTCGGTTTATTTTCATTGTATTTTTTAAAAAGAAAAGCGCAAAGTGCCAGAATGCTAATTAACACATAATATGAATAGTTGCTTGATTTTTTACTTTCGGTTTTTGGATATTCATACGTCTGATGACTTTTTATTTTTTCTGAACCACGAATTTCTAATTCATGTTTTAAAAAGTTTAAATATTTTGAAGTCGAAATAGAATCAAGTTTATTTATTAGAGTAATCAAATCCTTTTCGCTGATCCTTTTTTTCATAGTCGACAACATCCTTCTTATATCTAATTCATCCAGAAAATCGTCAATGAATTCAGCCGTATATGTTGTAATAGAATCAAATATTTTATTTAATTCCTCATCTGTTTTATTACGAAGTGTTTTCGAATATTGTCCCATGTCACATATATTTTTTTGAAGTAGATATTAATCTTTGGATTAAAAATGTTTTCAATTGGAGTTCGTCAATTTGTTTAACTAATTAGATACAATGAACTTGGTTCTAATTAAATCAATTACCAAGAAATATACTCCAGAATTAAGAGGGGCTAAAATTATATTCTCTATTCGTTCAGTGGGTATAATTTTCCCATCCAATGATAATATATAAACTGGAATTTCCGTCGGTATGTTTGGACTGAAACTTAAATGACCTCCTGATAAAACGGGATTTGGATAAATAACATACTCCATGTTCAGTTCCGCAATTGAATTCTCTAAAAAGTTCAGATTGATAGTTATCGTTGAGTCGCATCCATGAACTGTTAATACGTGTTGTTCGTATACTCCTGTTGCATTATAGAGAATTCCATTAACTGAATAAGGACCGTAACTGGTCACCCATAAGGTGGTATCGTTGTTCGGATGAACTACAACGGTTACCGTAGCATTGGCTTGACATCCTTGGTTTGAAATGGCACTAACTTGATAGGTTGTAGTTGTTGTTGGAGTAACCGTAGCATTGCTTAATTGTGTCCCTTCCCAATAGGTTTGCCCATTGCTTCCTAGGTTAAATGTCGCATTATCGCCTTGGCAAATAGAACTGTCTCCAACAATTGAAAGAGTAGGCTCTGGTAAAATAGATACACTATAACCATTGGTTTGATTTGAACATCCCGTAGTTTGGTTGGTTATCGTTACCGAATAATTGCCACTGCTTTGGGCTAAAAAAGAAATGAATGTAGCACCTTGAATTGGATTATTGTTGTTATTCCATTGGTAGGTTAAATTTAACTCATTAACAACAAGTAATACTCCTTCTTCTTGGCAAACATTATTAGGTCCTGTATTGGATAAAGTAGCCGTTGGTAAAGGGTTTACTGAAACGGTAACACTGCTAGAATTAGAACAGCCGTTGTTATCCGTACCTATCACGTTATAGGTCGTATTTTGCTGTGGCGATACTTGAATGGATGACGTATTACCGATTGTAGACCCATTTAATTGATTAGACCATATATAGGTTGTAGCCCCAGATGCGGTAAGCGTAGCCGTTTGACCATTACATATCGTTTGATTTTGACCGGGATTGATGATTGGAAGATTATACGTATTTACAGCAAAGGTTGACGAGGTAACCGTTGCGCATCCTAAGGAGGTTGACGATGCTTTGAAGTAGGTTGATTGGTTTATAGGTCCATACACCAAAGAGTTGCTGGTTGCATTTGGAATGACAGTATAGGGACCATTGATATTCGTGGAAACAAGCCATTGGATACTACCGACATTTCCCATAAGTTGTAAGGCGTTTACGGAAGATCCTGGACAGACATAACTTGGACCAGAAATGCTTCCTGCATTGCTCTGGGGTGATACGGTTATAGTAACAATGTTGGATGCTGCACTTGGACAAGAACCATTGGTTGAAACTAAACGATAGTATCGTGTAGTTGATAAAGCGCCCATTTGTCCTGAAGTAAGAATACTGGAATTCGCTCCGGCAATATTGGTCCATGGTCCTGTTATGTTTGAGGCATACTGCCATTGTAAAACTCCGTTCGTATTATTTGAAATTAAATTCGCAGGAGCACTACCAGTACATATGGTTTGATTACTTGTAATTGTACCGGGGTTGGAAGAAGGGGTAACTGTTATTAAAATTACGTTCGAATATACGGGTGTACACGGTTCGCTCATGACCATTACTCTATAGTAAGTTGAGTTGGCCAAACTACCGATTGCTCCTGAAGAAAGGGTTGAACTTGTTTGGTTTGGGATATTTGTCCAATTGATATTATTTGAGCTAAACTGCCATTGTAAATTGCCCACATAATTGCCGCTGTGAACTAAAGCCGAAGGAGTAGAATTCTGACATATGGTTTGATTGCTGCTAATGGTTCCTACGACCGGTAATGGAGCGACATAAAGCGTGCATATCAAGGAGTAAACACCCGAACACGGTGAATTTTGGACGTATGCTCTAATGTATCTTGTGCTTGTAATCGGACCAATTTGCGAACCTAATAGGATGTTAGAGTTCGTGCCAATGGCATTCCATGTACTTCCATTGGTGGATATTTGCCAACTGATACTGGTACCCGTATAGTTGGTTAAAACAATGTTGTTGGGTTGGGTATTATAGCAAACGGTGTCATTTGGACTAATATTTCCAGCATTTGACTGGGGAACTACCGTTATCGTTACGGTATTTGAGTTTACAGGATTACAAACGGCCCCGCTGGAAACAAATGCCCGATAGTACGTCGTAGTGGTTAAATTCCCTCCCATTTGTGCCACGGTTAAGGTTGACGAAGTAGCTCCAGCGATAATGCTCCAATTTACGAGGTTCGAGGAGGATTGCCATTGTAGGTTCCCCGTCCAAGAATTAAGGGATAGGTTGGATTGGGTGCTCCCGATGCAAATGGTTTGGGATGAACTTGCTGTCCCTACGGTAGGATTTGGACTTACCGTTATTAATATACTCGCTGTAACTTGTTGGCTGCAGGGCCCATTGGTAACCAACACCCGGTAATACCTATTACTTGAAAGTGAACCCATTTGGGAAGGCAATAGGAAGGGGTTGTTTGAATTGGCAATGGTTGTCCATGTGCTTCCATTCGTAGATACTTGCCAAGTAAAATTATTGCCTACATAACCATTCAACATTAAAGTATCAGGCAAAGTTCCTGAGCAAATGGTTTGATTTGTGGCAATGGAACCTGCAATAGAAAAATTATACACCGTAAGGGTCGTAACCGTTGAATATGCATTGGGACAATTTCCCCAAGACAATTGAGCTCGGATATAGGTGGTTGTATTGAGAGCTCCTATCGTATTCGTAATCGTGGTTGTATTAAGAGTGGTGGTGGTTGCTCCCGGAAAATTAGTCCATGGACCGTTGATGTTTGTCGCGTACTGCCATTGGATTTGGCCATAATGACCGGCTAACGTCACATTGGCCTGAGCGTTGGATCCGACACAATAAGACGTAATAGAGCTGTTACTTGTGCCACCAGTGGCGCTTACTAAGCTGCTAATACTAAGCTGATCCGTATTGGTACATCCGTTAATATCGGTTCCTGTAACGGTTAGTAACATTGCGGAATTTACTGTAAATGGCACAGAATTGAGTATTCCAATGGTACAAGGTGACCCCCATGTACAAGCCCACACATACGAATTGGCACCGGTGGCACTCACGGTAGTTTGGGAACCAATACAGATTGTTTGATCTACACCTGCGTTGACTATAGGAAGCGGATTGACGGTTATAGTTACTACATTAGAATAAACAGAAGTACAACCAAGATTACTTAATAACACTCTAAAATATGTGGTGGAATTTAAGGTCCCTATCTGAGCCCCTGTTAATGTAGCGGTAGTTGCACCAGGTATGGAGGTCCAAGGTCCTGCAAGAGTCGAAGTGTATTGCCATTGGATGTTTCCGTTTAGGCCATTAAACGTTAGGTTTTGTGGCGCATTTCCCGCACAAATGGTTTGAGATGAACTAATGGTTCCTGCCGATACGGGTTGTTGTACGGTTAGGGTAATTGGAGCACTCTGGGAAACACAGGGCTGCCCAATGTTATACGAAATTAGAACTTGAGCATAATTACCATTGGTTCCGTTCATAGAATTGGTTAAGCCAAGGTTATTAGCATTGGTAATTAAAAAGGTGTTGCTGCCGTTTGCATTTAATAATGCTGGGTTTATCGTTAACGTGTAGGGGGTAAAACCAACACAAACACAATTGGCAGTTGTTGTAAAAGAGGGACCCGTTTGACCGTTAATCGTGGTGTTTTTAACCCCAGCATTGCATTCAATCCCAACGTTTAAAACTAACTGACATGAGGTAATTACCGATCCTTGGGGTAAATTGTTGTTCCAAGTTAACCCAACCGAACCACTTCCTTGGTAATTTCCTGCTCCGCAATTATTCACGTTGAATCCAATGAGTTGATTATTATTCGTTATGTTAACGGTTGAATTCAGGGTAGGGGGATTGATGTAGGTTTGCACATAAACCGTAGTATCATTATTTACAGAATTCAAAACCCACTGGTTCGTGCCTTGGTAGCTGGTGTCTTGAATTTGTGGAGACCACAAGTACCCGTTTCCGCTACCACCTACGGAAGTTATCGTAGTATTTTGTCCACAGGTTACATTGAGGTTTTGAGAGCTTGGTGCTGCCAATGCAGGATTCGGCTGAAAATCATAAAAAATTACATTGGAAGTAACCGATGCATTGGAGTATAGACAGGTTACTGTTAACCGGAAATAGGTATCGGAGAAACAATTGTAAGCAAGTGTGGTGTCGTTAGCGTTGGGAATATTAGACCATGGGCCGTTAGCATTACTGCTTGATTGCCATTGATAACTAATTCCTAAAGTGTTTTGAGGCGGTCCGGGTGCGAACAAAGAAAGTGCGCCGCATCCTGAGTTTGAGTTTGAAGTTATTGCGGGTACTTGTAAGCTGTTACACTCATAATAAAACGTTATACGCACTCGACCTATTGCTCCAGAGCCTCCGGAGCGTGTGCTAACATCATCAGAACCACCACCCCCACCACCAGGTACAATGCCCGGAAAACCGTTTGTTGTACTACTACCATTCCCACCATTACCTCCGCCAAGAGGGGCGATTGCACCATTTACACTTGAACTGTTATTGCCATTTAGATAAAAACCTGCTGATGAACCACCACCACCACCACCGTTTACATTTCCTTGAAATCCGGAACCTCCTGCTCGGATTGTATCACCATAAGAATTGGTAATTTGTCCTCCGTTGTTAGGAAAAAAGCCATTATTGTTAAATCCAGCACCTCCTCCACGAGCCTTGCAAAACAAATTAGTCGTTGGAGCTGAATTAACATTATTAAACCAACTGTCTCCTCCAGGAAAGGCACTGGATTGGGAGCTACCCGGAGCCCCATTTCCTCCAACACCCACATTTAAATAATACGTAGTGCCTGGCGTTACAAAAATCGTATTGGTTTTGGCATAAACTCCGCCGCCTCCACCACTACCACCGTTGACAAAATTATTAGCACTATTTCCACCGCCGCCACCGCCGCCCCAACATTGTGCCATAATTTGAGTAACGTTTGCAGGACAAACCCATGTTTGAGAACCGGGTGATGTGAAATTAATAACAACTGGTGATGCCGGTAAGTAAATTACTGGGCCTAATTGACTCAACCCACAAAAGGGCAAAAACAAAAGAATAATTAAATAACGTATCAATCTTGGCATAAATAAATGTTTTTACGGCGATTGTCGTTAATTTCCTTATTCACCTGACGTTGGATGCGTTTGTTTCCGGCTAGTTGTATGCCGTCATTTTTACATTTGATGTAACAGCTTAAAATATCAGAAATGGAAATAACGGGATATATGCCTAAAGAAACCAATCCTACCTTATGCAAAGAATTGGCTACATCGTATTTCATACTGAGAGGTTCGGCATTGATATTTCTACGATAATCTTGATAGAAAACCTCCGAAACGGTGAAGGAAATAGCAGATAATACCAGCGATGTGATTGCCAACGCCTTGTGGGTTTTAGAGGCTTTATCGAATCTTAAGGTCTTAGAACCCAAGCCCGGAAATACCAACGATTTTAGCGGCGTTAAGGAGCCACTTAAATGGAATTTACTTACAAAATAAGCGGGAGTCTTTTGTAGGGTATTATCAACGGCGACTTGATATTTGAACGGTTCCACCTTAACTGTGGCCGTATAATTAAAAAATTGGTCCAGGTTGGTGACGTTTCCAAAACGATTAGTACTATATCTGTTTTTTAACCATGTATCTTTGAGTAATGAAAAATTCTTTTCGTCTGAGGGCCTGGTAAAAAATGTGTTGTATTTAAAATACTCCTTTTTTTCTTTTTGCATTTTAGCATAATCATCTATCTCCAGCAATTTGATGGTAATAGCATCCTTTGTCGAAAGATAAATAGATTCGTAATATGGTGAGGGTAAATGCTGTTTGTTTTTTACAATGGGCATTAGGGAATTCCAAAAATCTTGGTTTTGATTGTAGGATAAGGTTGAAACGTTTTCTCCGGAATGGTTAAATCCAACATTGAAATCCCCTTGGATTCCATCTATGTTAATACTTTGAGATCGAAATAACGCTTCTTGTGAAAGCTTTTGTTTTAATTGATCGAATTTCTGCGGCATTAAACTTGCGTAAGAATACACATTGTTTTTAAACGAATACGTTAAATCTTCCACGCAACGGGTGGGTAGGAAATCGTAGACACCATTTGAGTCAACAGAGACTTGTCTGGCCCGAAAATTTAATTTATGATACTTTAAGTCATCAATGAGACTTTCATTCAAATTATAATTACCTATAATTGCAAAACCTAGTATTGTATCTATTTTCACTGCTGTTGGGTTTAGACAATCAGCAGTTAATTTAACCCACCAACTTTGCGAACTTTTAATATTTGAGGAGGTTATTAATGAATAATCCAGATTATAATTAAAAACATGCATGTTTTCCGGACAAATTCCATCACTATGCAAGGCGTAGTAATTGTATATGTATTCCGAATTTACAATCATATATGCTGGTTTTTTTTTAACTCGCCATGCAAGAACGCTTTCCTCTGTATTCAAAAGTTGAATTTCTTCTCCATTTCGTAAAATATTTCTTTTGAGGTTATATTCATTTATTTTACGGTTTGGTAAATTCTCAATGTTTGTGAGTTGAGCGAATATACTTGTTGAGAAAAAAATAAAATATAATTGTTTTAAAAACATCGTATTGGTCTTACTCGATTCAAAGTCGTTTTAATTTGAGTAAAAGTACCCGTTCCTGAAGCTGAATTGGTCATTGCTTGTACCCAAGCATTTTGCGCATACATCGGATCTTGGTTTGAAGACCAATAGGTATTTCCATTCAAGGTTCCTTGATTTAAAGGAAGTAAATTTTGGTATAATTTGATGAGTTCATCTCGGGTGGGTAAATACCAGTCGGAAAATCCATTCAAGGTGTAGGTTTGGCATGCTTTCGCGGCATTATTTCCATTCCCGATTGCGCTTAATATGAGAGCAGTATTTTCATCTCCTTTTCCCAGCCCATACTCAAGGTTGGGGATCATGGTGAGTTGATTGCTGGTAGCAAAAACCTTTAAAGTTCCGATATCCAAGGGGGCACACTCTAAAAAATTCCAGCCGTCTAGGGTATCCGTCTTATGGTAGAAAATGATCCCGCCTGCAGGACCTACCTCACCAATTTGATAGAAATTGTCGGTGACAAAGTAACTATGGGTAGAGTAGGAGGTGCCCACCATGTTTGTGGCAAAGGCTCGAACAAAATATCCGGTATATTCATTTAAATTTGGAAATGTATGATTGAAGGAGCTTAAGCCACTATTTAAATTGATATTAACCAAACTAGCGCCTGTGAAGGTAGATTGATTACACAATTGAAAACCTTGATTAAGAATAGGTAATCCTCCGTCATAGAGTACTTGACCTACAATGGTTACATCAAAAAACCTTACATCTAAAGGGTCATCAACAATAACAACCGGTTTATTTTGTGCATTTCCCGGCCAAATAACCAAAAGAAAATCTGAATAAACCGTAGCGACTTTATTTTTAATAAAGGCCCTGCAAAACAAAGGCGCCGTTGTATTCCAGGGTATGGTGGTGGTACCAACTCCCTCCATGCCCTCCGAAAGGTAGATCACTTGGTCGTTGATGGTTGGGTTTTGGTTGTTCGTTGAAAAGCAAAATCCGTATTGTGCTTTCGGGTCATGCCCTGAAGATGTGAATTGAGCGCTAAGCTCAAACGAGGTAATGGAATTGCTTTTCACCGATAACTGTTCCACCTTTGGTGCAGAAACTAAATTCCAAGCCAAACGGTCCGATTTTTTACAACCGAATAGCAGTCCGATAAGTAGTACTATGATAATACACTGTCTCATTCTTTAAACCAATTGAACTTTTTCTTTTTTATGTTTTCCTCCTCGTTTTTGTTATTCTCTTTTTTATCTGTAGGCCCTAATTTCACCATATTTTCCTGCATTTTTGTTAACTCTTTTTCTAGATTTGCCATACGGGATTTTAAAAATTCAATTTCTTCTTTTTCAGTATATTTCGGTGAAATAAGTTCTTTTATCATTTCATTATAGTATAAAAGTCGTTCACCTAAATTTTGAGGGCACCAAGTACTGTAAATTAGCGCTTCAGTGGCATTTTCTGATAAATAATTAAACCAAAACTTCTTTTTGAAATTTTCCCGAGCAAGGGTAGAATCAACTCGACTACACTGGAAGTTAAGTGCAATACACTGAAAGTTTCCTTCTAATTTTATTATACTAGGGTTAGGATATAAAAGTAATTTATAGAATTTATTAGCAGATAAAGTAGGTTTGTAAAGACACAAATGTATTTCCGTAGTTTTTATACGTTTGTCAGAATTAATTAATTTAGTTGCTGTATTAATAAACAGGCTATCTGTGTTCACATTGTCAATTGGACAAACAAATACGAATGCGGGTTTATTTGATTTTAAAATAAACGTATCCTTAACGTTTTCTATCCTGTGGATGATCGGAACTTGTGAAATGCATTTATTGTAAGCTATTCCCAAAAGATAAAATATAGTATAGACGTATATGGTTTTCATAGGAAGGCTTAATTTCTTTTTTTTACTTTATCCCGCACCTAGAAAATTTAACTTTTAAAGTTTGAACTTTTTCAATGCATTGGTTTTCATTAATTATTGGAGTAATAGTTAAGAAAGCAAATGATTTGGCATTTCTAATCATTTCAATATCACTACTTAAATCAATATCAATCTCCCAAGACCCATCTGTATTCATTTTCATTTCTGATTTTTCAACTCTATTTTTAATTGTATTCATTGGGAATTTTTCATCGTTCGATTTAAAGGAAAATTGAATTGCATCAAAGCAATCATTTTCCATAATGTTTTCGCTTTTTAAGATGATTTTGTAAACAAAGGCACCATCAATCCGAGGGCTTATGCGGTAATCATATTCTAGCGATTCAACTTCTTCAATTTTCATTGTTATTTTCTTGGTTAAATCCAATTTAAATAATCCCTTCAAAGTTTCGCAAGAACAGTCTTTAGGGATTTCAATTTTTAAGGTATCGGTATTGGAGATGCATCCTAGGCCGTCGGTATAGCTTAGGATTGAAATAGTGTTGGTTTCTGGCGATAATTTTAAACTGTTAGGACCATCAATACTGAGCCCTTTTCCAAGGTTTAATGTTCGAAATGGAGTACTTGTTTTAAAATTAATGGTCTGACCTGTGGTTTTTTTTATGACATTCTTCGGATCAAGCAATACTTCGGGGGTCTGAAATGAAAAGTTCTTCTCTATAACTAGGAGGTGGTGGTCTTTATCTGTTTTTACTTTGACCAATTCTTTCAATTTTTCCAAGAGGGATAGTTGTGAGGTCATTGAATTCGATTGAAAATCAAAGGATATATTCAAATCGATTTCATTGAAGGTACTTTTGGTAGAAATCAAGGTGTTCTTGGTAGAGGAGTTCAATTGGTTAATTATATCATCTTCTCCGATTAAAACTTGATTTAAATTACTGTTGCAAGGAATTTTGCTGTAGAAAAGTTTAATAACTTGTTTTTTGTTGTTCCAAGTCGAGTCATTAAACTCCTTTTTACCGATGAAATAAAAGGACATGTTTACTTTACCGAACTCTTTTTGTGCTTCCAACGATTTTACAAATTCTAAAAATTCATTTTTACTCCTAAGGGTGTCCATGACCAAGTAATGAATCTGTACTTTTTGGCCAAAGGCGCTCATGTTCCAAAAGCAGATAAAGAAAAGTAGGTAAAAAAATCTCATTCAATTATGGTTTACAAGCACAAAAGGTCTCTATTTTGGTTTTTCCTGATATCGTTATCCCGTTTTGGGACACAATGATTAATTCCACGGTACAGGGTACCCCATCCCATTTGGCATTTCCGGGTGAAAAGGTGTAAGAAGATTGGTTGGATACATCAACGGGAAAGGGGGATAATCCTTGCGTAGTTATTTTCAATTTTACACTAGCCCCTTTTTCCAATAATTTACTGCTCCAAGCGTATTTATTTTGTGACGTTTCTCTAAGGTTCACAACAATACTTTCCGGTTTTTTGTCAGGAATTGTTACACTTCCTGTTTTTGTTTTTCCGGAGTTATCGGTTACCGTTACTTTGTAAGTCCCTGGGGATAAGTTTGTAATTTTCGATCCAGTTTCTCCATTCGACCAATCGTATTGATAAGGCGCTTTGCCCCCTGAAACCGTTACTTTTGCGGTACCATCCGACTTACCCGCGGCACTCACGTTGGAGTGGGTAATTGAGATTGCTATAATCGATTCTTTTGGTTCTGTCTTCGGCTCTGTTTTCGGTTTAACTTTAGGTTCATCTTTTGGTTTTACCTTTTGATGTGGTTGCACATTACCTTTACAGAATTCACTCTTAAAAAGAATTAACTCTTGATTATTTGGATACTTCCCAAGTGCCTTGTCACATAACTCACAGTGATTTCCTTTGTTATCAGCCAATGCAATTAAAACTCGGTTAACTGTTAATTGCTCTTCCGATTGGCCAAAAACAAAGGAATGAAATAACACAAAGCATATTACCCAAAATGATCTTTTCATTTATTTACTGTGTTTTAAGAGAAGTGAATCGTTTTTTGAATTCGATTACCTTTCGAATATTCGTCAGTTTTTTTCTAAATTCAGGGTCATCAGAAATATTCGAATTATCTTTTAGTTCTTGATCAAGGAAAAATTCGGCACCTTCAAAGTCCGGATTGTTTTCATTTAAAAGTTTGTCCAGTTCAAGTTGAACTTCTTTTTTTGTTTTCTGATGATCATTTATTCCTCTGTATGCAACAAAGCCAACAAAAAGTAAAAGCATGGAAATTAATAGAACGGTAACTCGATTATTCTTCATAGGTTCAGGATTAAACAAAATTAGTAAATAACATCCTTTTACACAAGAACCTATTTATTGAAGTTATCCCTATATAGGTCCCGGTCTCTTAATTTAAAGTAGATCAGGATAAAATAAAACAGTACATGAGCTAATAAAACATAATATTCAAATTCAGGGGATTCAGGTGAAAATCCAAATTCATACTCATAAGTGGATCCCATATTTTCACGAAGCGGGCAATGGTTTTTCCGCTCGGATACAATGGATTTTTCTCCATGTTTTCTTGAATTCTTGCTAAACCCGTTGTGGACCATCGCGAGATGGTCAGGTAACTAGCAGGGGCAATAATGGTAAGTTTGGAAATGTTTACGATCACTCCTGCAATCATGATTTGCGGAATTAATGCAATAGGAATAATACTCATGACTTGTTCCTTGTCTTTTGAAAATGCCGATAAGACCAATCCCAACAAACTAGCCACTACAATGGTAAAGGTCATCCATAAAAACGCCAGGGTAAAATTTTCCCACGGCACATCAGTATTTTTATACTTCAAGTAAAGAATTCCTATGAAAAGGAAGCTTTGAATGGCACCTAATAACGACAGGATAACTACTTTGGACAATATATAGGGAATGATTCCAAGGTTATACATGCGTTCGCGAACGTAAATGGAGGTATTAAATTTCTCATAAGGAAGTTCTTCCACGATTTCTTTGGCTGCATTATTGGTTCCAAACCATATGGCCGAAATCGCTATAAAAAACAAAACAATTTGATCAATATCTTTAAAAATCAAAATCATCAATGTAGCGATGATAGGTGCTTGTAGGATAGTAATCAAAGAGCTTATCCTGGCATTGATTTTACGCGCCAAATTTCTGTAGGAAAGAAATAGAAATTGGGATAAATAGTTGACATTTCTTTGGCTATCCAGCTTCAAATCATTCCAATTTCCTGGACTTTCCAATACTTGGTTTTCTAAAAAATACTTTTCTGCATGAAGAGAAACGGATTGGGAATCCAACAATTGATACACTTCGAGGATGTTCTCTTTACCGAAATTGGTATTTACGTTTTTCGGAGGGCCTTTGTATACTAAATACCCACCAACGCCCATGACGAAACATTCGTCCATGTACAGTAAATCTTCGGGTTTATGGGTAACCATTACTACCGTGGTTCCATTTAGGGTTAAACCTTTCAGAATTTTCAAGAATTCCGAAATCGTCTGCGGATCAAGGGGAGACGTTGGTTCGTCAAGGAACAATACAATTGGATCGATTAACAATTCAACGGCAATTGAAACACGCTTTTGTTGACCGCCGCTAAGATTACGGATTAAATTATCCTTTTGCTTTACGATGTTGAGTTTGCGTATAAGTGAATCCACTTTTGCGTCTTGTTGCGCCTGAGTTAAATCCGGCAAACGCAAACGTGCAGAAAACGTCAAACATTCCTTGACGGTTAAATCGTAATGGATGGCATGATGGTCGTGTTGTGGTACATAGCCAATATGCGTTTTTAGTGCTTCATAGTTGGCACCAAGTTCTTTACCTGCAATAATAATCTTTCCCGATGAATTTGGAATTACTCCGGCTAAGGTCTTTAATAGTGTGGTCTTTCCACAACCTGATGGGCCTAGGATAGCAACCATGGTATTGGCTTCTATACTAAAGGTGCAAGGATGTAATCCAATCTTTCCGTTTGGAAATTTTGTGGTTAATTTATCGGCTTGAACAGACTTTTTCATGGTGTACACATCAAATTATAGGTCGAAAGAATATGATGCTTACAGCATGTCTTTCGGGTGGAGGAATACGGATGGGTGGAAAACAATTGTTCGTCAATAGCAACCCGACCTTCGTTCATAGCCATTCGATTCCAAACGGCCACAGCATCGCAAACGTCATACCCCCCTTTTTTCATGAGGTCAATCCCCCAAAAATCGCAATGCACCTCGTTTTTTTGATTAAAAGAAGTGGTTAAAATAAAACCAATTTGCGAGCCCATTTCTCCAATTGAACCAATACTTTGGGCCGTTTTTTCACGAGAAAGGG
>Ga0247843_1000889_pt1 | contig 66362 bp, 73 predicted proteins | sample LaCruzMarch2017__FD_192420 | JGI IMG/M metagenome (GOLD analysis project Ga0247843, IMG submission 192420) | Freshwater microbial communities from meromictic Lake La Cruz, Castile-La Mancha, Spain - LaCruzMarch2017_8m | ecosystem: Environmental > Aquatic > Freshwater > Lake | place: Spain...
TAATGATGGATGCGGTGATGTAGGGCATAATTCCAAGGGCGAAAACACTTAGTTGCAGTAATGCTCCGCCAGAAAATAGATTAATAACTCCATAAAGAGAGTCGCCTTGAACTAATTCCACACATTGTTGAATTGCTGGATAATCAACACCAGGTGTTGGAATTGTGGTGCCTAAACGATAAAGGGCAAGCATTCCGAGTGTGAACAAAATTTTGCGTCGTAAATCTGGAGTGCGAAACGCATCCGTTATCCACGCAAAATTTATGTTCAAAACAAACTCCTAAAGAGCTTTAATTGATCCGCCTGCAGCGGCGATCTTGCTGCTTGCTGATTCACTAAATTTGTCAGCAACAACAGTTACTTTGACAGTAATTTCGCCAAAACCCAATACTTTAACTGGTTGACCTTTTCTAATTGCGCCAACTTTAACTAAAGAAGCAGGAGTAACTTCGCCACCTTGTGGGAATAATCTTGAAATATCCGCAACGTTTACTACCTGATATTTAATTTTGTTAGGCGGAGTAAATCCACGAAGTTTTGGTAAACGCATGTGTAATGGCATCTGGCCACCTTCAAAAGCGGCAGAATAATTACGACGAGCACCAGATCCTTTGGTACCTCGACCTGCAGTTTTACCCTTACTTGCTTCACCACGACCTTTACGAGTCTTAGCTTTTTTAGCACCAGGTGCTGGACGAAGATGATGAACTTTAATACTCATGAGTTACTTAACCTCCTCAACGGTTACTAAGTGTGCAACGCTTCTTAGCATTCCACGAAATTCTGGACGATCAGGCTTAACTGATTCAGAACCAATTTTTCCTAAACCTAAAGTCTTTAAGGTATCTAATTGGATTTTTGTTCCACCAATAGATGACTTAATTTGTTTGATTTTGAAACTTGACATATTAAACACCAGCTTTTTCTGCAGCTTGTGCTTTCAAGATTGCTGCCGGAACAACGTGTTCAACACTTAGTCCACGTCTTGCGGCAACTTGTTCTGGTCTTTCTAGTTTCTTTAATGCATCAACTGTGGCATGAACCACGTTAATTGCATTTCCTGAACCTAAAGACTTTGTTAATACGTCATGAATTCCTGCTGCTTCCAAAACTGCACGCACAGGTCCACCAGCAATAACACCGGTTCCTGGAGAGGCAGGACGAAGCATCACAATTCCTGCTGCTGCTTCACCTGTTATTGGATGAGGAATAGTTCCTTGAACTCGAGGAACTTTAAAGAAAGATTTTTTAGCTTCTTCAACAGCTTTTTGAATTGCTTGTGGCACTTCGCGTGCTTTGCCATAACCAATACCAACCATGCCATTGCCATCGCCGACTACTACAAGAGCTGTGAATGCGAAACGACGTCCACCTTTCACAACTTTTGCTACACGGTTAATGAAAACCACACGTTCAATGAACTGTGATTTTTCTTTTTCACGAGCTCCGCCTTCATTTCTTTCGCGACGTTCGCGACGATTTGGGCGTTCTTCTGTGCCGTTTAGATTAGATGTCTTTGCAGCCATTAGAAAGTAAGACCTCCTTCACGTGCACCATCAGCTAAAGCAGCGACTCGTCCGTGGTACTTGCGTCCGGCGCGATCAAACACAACATCTTTGATGCCAGCAGCAGTTGCACGTTCTGCAACTTTTTTGCCAACAACTTTTGCTTGTGCTGTTTTATCTCCCGCAACACCTTCTTCGATTGAAGAGGCATATGCCAAAGTTTTACCAGTCAAGTCATCAATTACTTGCACGCTTACATTTCGCAAAGAACGAGTAACAACTAAACGAGGCTTTAGTGTTGTGCCAGTAATTTTCTTTCTTACTCGAATGTGTCTTCTTCTTCTAGAAGCAGACTTTTTGCTTAAGTTTTTTCCAGGTCTGGTGAATTTACTCATGATTTACTTACCAGCCTTTCCAGCTTTACGTCTAATAACTTCGTTATCAAATCGAATACCTTTACCCTTGTAAGGATCTTGTTTACGAAGCTTTCGAACCTTTGCTGCAGTTTCGCCCACCGCTTGTTTGTCGATTCCTAAAATTTGGAATCTGGTTGGGGATTCAACCTTGAATGAAATTCCAGCAGGTGCCGGAAATATCACTGGGTGTGAATAACCAAGGGCGAATTCAAGATCATTTCCTTTGGCAGTTACTTTGTAACCAGTTCCTACAATTTCTAAAGTTTTGGAATAACCATCGGTTACACCTTTAACCATGTTGGCAACTAATGATCTAGACAAACCATGAAGTGCTTTGTTTTTGGTTTCTTCAGTTGCGCGATCCAATGAATATGTGCCATCTTCATTTTTCTTGATTGTTATGGCATCAGGAAGATTAATACTCAATTGACCTTTTGGACCTTTAACATCTACTTTGGTGCCAGCGATGTTAATTTCTACACCGTTTGGCACTGTAACTAATTTTTTACCGACTCTAGACATGATGATTACCAAACGTAGGCAAGGACTTCTCCGCCTACGCCTTTCTTGGCTGCTTGTTTGTCAGTTAATAAACCAGTTGAAGTTGAAATGATGGCAATACCAAGACCACCTAATACTTTTGGCATGGTGTCATTTTTTGCATAAACTCTTAAACCTGGACGTGAAACTCTTCTTAAACCAGAAAGGGATCTTTCACGACTTGGGCCGTATTTAAGATCTAGCACTAAACTTTGTCCAACTCGAGCAGGTTCAGCTTTCCATCCTTTGATGTAGCCTTCTGCTTTCAAAATTTCAGCAATGTTTTTCTTAATTTTGGAATATGGCATCGCAACAGTGTCATGGTGAGCTGTGTTTGCGTTACGCAAACGTGCCAACATGTCCGCGATCGGATCTGTCATTGTCATGGCTTTTTAGGCCTTTCTCGTTGTGGTTTCTGATTCAATATGAATCAGACCTTCAGCGTCTTGTTTTCTTACCAACTGCTCTTGGTAATACCTGGTAGTTCACCTTTGTGTGCTTTGTTTCTGAAACAAATGCGGCACAAGTTGAATTTTCGATAAACTGCACGTTGTCTTCCACATGCTCCACAACGTGTGTAGGCGCGAACTTTAAACTTTGGTTTGCGTTGTTGTTTTTGAACGATCGAAGTCTTTGCCATTGGTTATGCCTCCTTGAACGGAAAGCCGAGCAATTTAAGCAATGCGCGTCCTTCATCATTGTTGTTTGCAGTCGTGACAATTGTGATGTCCATACCGCGTGGGCGATCGATTGAATCTTGAGGAATTTCAATAAACACAGATTGTTCGGTTAAACCAAATGTGTAGTTTCCTCTGCCATCAAATTGTTTTGGTGAAAGACCACGAAAATCTCTGATACGTGGCAAACCAACAGCTAATAGACGATCTAGGAATTCCCACATTCTGTCACCACGAATTGTTACGTGTGCACCAATTGGTTGGTGTTCACGAAGTTTGAAGTTAGCAATTGATTTTGTAGCTTTGGCAACTGCTGGTTTTTGTCCAGTGATGATTGTTAAATCTCTTACTGCACCTTCAATAAGTTTGGAATCTTTTGCAGCTTCTCCAACACCCATGTTCACAACGATTTTTGATAAACGTGGAACTTGGTTAACGTTTTTGAAACCGAATTCTTTTTGTAACGCTGGAGCAATTTCTGCTGCATAGCGTTGCTTCAAACGTGGAGTAACTTTTGTTTGAGTAGCAGTCATTTAGATTTCCTTCCCGGTACGAGCCGAAACGCGAACAAGTCGAGATGAAACATAAGTTGTGCCATCAGCACGCTTTTTTTCAATTTTGTCTCTACGTCGTCTTACTCTGGTTGGTTTGTTATCACTTGGATCAACCACCATTAAGTTGCTGGCATCAAGTGGGGCTTCAATAGTTAAAATTCCACCCACAGCAGCACCACGTTCTGATTGTGCAGCTTTGGTGTGTTTCTTTACTCTGTTAACACCTTCAACAGTGACAAGACCTTGCATTGGATCAACTTTTAATACGCGACCAGTTGTGCCACGATCTTTACCACTAATTACTTGAACTAAATCGCCTTTTTTAATGTGCATGGAAGCCATTTACAACACCTCCGGTGCTAGAGAAATAATCTTCATAAATTTTTTATCGCGCAACTCGCGACCAACTGGACCAAAAATACGAGTTCCACGTGGTTCGCCATCTTCTTTTAAGATAACGGCTGCGTTTTCATCAAAGCGAATGTATGAACCATCTGGTCTACGAACTTGTTTAACAATTCGCACCACAACAGCTTTTACAACTTCACCTTTTTTAACAGCGCCACCTGGAATGGCATCTTTAACTGAGCACACGATGACATCGCCAATACTTGCGTAGCGTCGATGAGAACCGCCCAGCACGCGAATACACAACAGCTCTTTGGCTCCTGTGTTGTCAGCGACTCGAAGTCGTGACTCTGATTGAATCATTTTTTTCGCCTGCCCTTTACTTAGCTTTTTCTATGATGCTGACCATGCGCCAACGTTTGGTTGCAGAAAGTGGTCTTGTTTCCATTAACAAAACACGATCTCCAATTCCTGCTTCGTTCTTTTCGTCATGTGCTTTGAATTTCACAGAACGGTTAACAACTTTTCCATAAAGAGAATGTGTGTATTGCTCTTCTAATTTAACAACAATGGTTTTATCCATTTTATTTGAAACCACAATTCCTTCACGTGTTTTACGATCGTTTCTATCTAGAGCGTTACTCATGCAGCACCTTCTGTATCAACCGGAGTAATTCCCAGTTCGCGTTCACGCATGATTGTGTAGATGCGAGCAATTTCAGTTTTAACTGTGCGCAAACGACCATGGTTTTCTAATTGACCGGTTGCTGATTGGAAACGTAGGTTAAACAATTCTTCTTTGGCATCTTTCAATTTCTTTGCCAAGTCTTCATTGGTTTGACCACGAAATTCTTGTGTTTTAGCTGCTTTAGCCATTTATCCCTCCACCAAATCACGAGTAATAATTCGACATTTCATAGGTAATTTGTGCATTGCTCTTTCCAAAGCTTGGCGTGCAACTTTGTCGTCAGGAAAAGTAACTTCAAACATCACGCGACCTGGTTTGATGTTGGCTACCCACCATTCAGGAGAACCTTTACCAGAACCCATGCGGGTTTCTGCAGGTTTTTTGGTTAGTGGACGATCTGGATAAATATTGATCCAAACTTTTCCACCACGCTTTAAGTGTCTTGTCATAGCAATACGTGCTGCTTCAATTTGTCTGTTTGTGACATAAGCAGAAGTCAAAGCTTGTAAACCGTAATCGCCGAATTCAACTTTTGTGCCACCCTTTGCCTTACCAGTTCTTCTTGGATGGTGTTGTTTTCTGTGTGCAACTCTTTTAGGAATCAACATAATTATTCTGCTGCTCCTTCAGTTGCGACAACGGCTTTTTCAGCTGTTTCTTTCTTAGGTTTTCTAGGAGCTTTTGTTTGCTTAGCAACTTGTGCTGCTTGGGCTTGTAAGCGTTCTTGTTGTTGACGAGCTTCTTTTTCAGCTTTTGTTACCGGTGCATCACCCTTGAAGATCCAAACTTTGCAACCAATCAGACCAAAAGTGGTTAAGGCTTCGTGGAATCCGTATTCAATGTTTGCTCTTAGTGTGTGCAATGGAACGCGACCTTCACGATAAAACTCGGAACGACTCATTTCTGCACCACCTAAACGACCTGAAACTTGAACTCTAATTCCTTTAGCTCCACCCTTAAGTGCTGATTGCATACCTTTTCGCATCGCACGACGGAATGAAACACGGCTTGCTAATTGTTCTGCCACACCTTGGGCAACCAATTGGGCATTAACTTCTGGGTTTTTAACTTCCAAAATGTTTAACTGAACTTGTTTGCCAGTTAATTTCTCTAGATCAATACGAATTCTGTCTGCTTCTTGACCACGACGACCAATAACGATTCCTGGGCGTGCAGTGTGAATGTCAATACGAACTCTTTCACGGGTTCTTTCAATGTCAACATGTGAAATTCCAGCACGTTCCATGCCAGCAGTTAACATTTTACGAATTAAAATATCTTCTTTTATGTAATCTTGGTAGCGCTCACCTTTTTTGGTTGAGTCAGCAAACCATTTACTGGTGTAATCAGAGGTATATCCCAAACGGAAGCCATGTGGGTTAACTTTTTGTCCCATTACTTAGTGCCTCCCTTTGTAGTCTTCTTCGCAGCAGTCTTTTTAGCAGCAGCTTTTTTCGCTGGTGCAGCTTTCTTAGCAACTGGAGCAGATGTTGTTGCAGCAGTTTCTGTTTTAACGGTTTTGGTAATAACTTCTTTAGCCTTTGGCTTATTTGATCTGCGTCCTGGTTTTCTTCTAGGAGCTGATCCTTGTGGTTCCAAAATTAAAGTGATGTGAGAAGTTCTCTTCAAAATTGCATACGCACGTCCTTGAGCACGGGGACGAATTCGTTTCATGGTTGGACCTTCATCAACGAAAGCTTCTGCCACATAAAGAGTTGTTGGATCAACTTTTTGATTATTTTGCGCATTAGCCATGGCAGATTTCAAAACTTTGCCAATTGGTTCTGATGCTGCTTGATCAGCAAAACGCAACACAGCTTGTGCTTCACGTGCTGAAAGACCGCGAATTAAATTAACTACGCGACGAGCTTTCATCGGTGTCACACGAACAAATCGTGCTGATGCTCTTGATTCCATTGTCATAATCCTTTATTCGCCCTTAGTGACTTTTTTATCGTCACCCTTAATGTGTCCACGGAAAGTTCTTGTTGGTGCAAATTCACCAAGTTTGTGACCTACCATTTGTTCTGTCACAAAAACTGGAATGTGTTTTTTGCCATCATGAACTGCGATGGTGTGTCCCAACATGTCAGGAATGATCATGGAACGACGAGACCAAGTCTTGATAACATTTTTTGTTTTCTTTTCATTTTGATCATTCACTTTTTTTAACAAGTGAGTGTCAACAAATGGACCCTTCTTTAAACTTCTACCCACGGTTATTTCCCACCTCTAGCTTTGTTAGCTGGACGACGACGAACAATAAATTGTTGTGATGCTTTCTTAGGTCTACGAGTTCTACCTTCTGGTTTACCTGAAGGGTTAACTGGATGGCGACCACCGGAAGTTTTACCTTCTCCACCACCATGAGGATGATCTACTGGGTTCATAACAACACCACGAACTGTTGGACGAACACCTTTCCAACGCATACGTCCGGCTTTACCCCAGTTGATATTTGATTGTTCAGCGTTACCAACTTCGCCAACTGTGGCACGGCATCTAACATCAACGCTTCTTATTTCACCTGATGGAAGTCTTAGTTGTGCAAGTTGCCCTTCTTTAGCAACAAGTTGAATACTTGCCCCAGCTGAGCGAGCCATTTTTGCTCCGCCACCTGGTTTTAATTCAACTGCGTGAATAACAGTTCCTACTGGAATATTTCTTAAAGGCAAATTATTTCCTGGTTTGATGTCTGCACTTGGACCAGTTTCAACTGGATCATTTTGTTTCAATTTGTTTGGTGCCAAAATGTAGCGCTTTTCACCATCTGCAAAGTGAAGCAAGGCAATACGTGATGTTCTGTTTGGGTCATATTCGATATGAGCAACAGTTGCTGGAACGCCATCTTTGTCTAAACGTTTGAAATCAATCAAACGATAAGCACGTTTGTGTCCGCCACCTTGATGACGAGTTGTAATTCTTCCTTGGTTGTTACGTCCACCTTTGGAATGAATTGGTCTAATTAATGATTTCTCAGGAGTTGAACGAGTTGTTTCAGAGAAGTCAGCAACTGATGCACCACGGTTAGATGGTGTGGTTGGTTTTAATTTTCTAATACCCATTAGTTATCTCAACTCCCCTTAAGCACTTGGCGCATTGAAGATGTCAATTCGATCGCCTTGCGCAAGGGATACGATTGCTCTTTTGGTGTCTGATCTAGATCCTTCACCAAAACGAGTGCGGTAAGTTTTACCTTTTCTATTAAGTGTGTTAACACTCAAAACTTTTACGTTGAATAATTCTTCAACAGCTTGTCTGATTTGGGTTTTGTTTGCATCTTTCTTAACCACAAATGTGTATTTGTTTTCATCCAAAAGTGAGTAACTCTTTTCAGAAACAACTGGTGCTATTAATACTTCTCTTAACAAGTTTTTATCCATTTATGCACCAACCTCTGCATCAGTTGCGCGACCAACAGCACTGGCAGATTTACCTGTGCGTGGACCACTTAAGAATTCATCCAAAGCCGTCTTTGTGAAAACAACATCATCAGCTACTAAAACGTCATAGGTGTTTAGTTGTCCTGGAGAAACAACATGCATTTCGTTTACGTTTCTCAATGAAAACCAACCAATTAATTCATTCAAAGAAACAACTACTAATACTTTTTTGCCTTTAGCAACGTTTCTGACAGCTTGTACACCTTGTTTGGTAGATGGCTTGTCGCCTTCCACAATTGCACTCAAAACATGAACATGATTTTCGCGAGCTCTATCGCTTAATGCTGAGCGAAGTGCTGCGGCTTTCATTTTCTTAGGAGTTCTTTCAGAATATTCACGAGGAACGATGGAGTGAACGTGTCCACCACCAACCCATTGTGGGGAACGAATGGAACCTTGACGTGCGTTTCCTGTTCCTTTTTGTTTGTAAGGTTTTTTACCGCCACCAGAAACTTCACTGTGTGATTTAGTTTTTTGTGATCCTTGGCGAGCAGCAGCTAATTGTGCAGTCACAACTTGATGCATCAACGGAACATTTACTTGGCAATCAAAAATTTCTGCAGGCAATTCAACTGAACCTGAAGCACTACCTTGTGGTGTTGTGATTTGTACAGAAGACATTATTTTTTACCTGCCTTAACTTGATTCTTGGCAGCAGATCTAACAAGGATTAGTGAACCAATTGGTCCTGGTACTGCACCTTTAATTAGTAGTAAACCGTTTTCGGCATCAACTTTTGCCACAGTCAAATTGATTGTGGTGATGCGATCTGAACCCATACGTCCAGCCATTTTGATACCTTTGAAAACTCGACCAGGGGTGGCACATGCACCAATTGAACCTGGAGATCTGTGTTTTCTTTTAACACCATGAGATGCGCGAAGTCCATGGAAGCCGTGTCTTTTCATAACACCAGCAAAACCATGTCCACGGGAAGTTCCTGTTACATCTACTGCATCTCCTGCAGTAAATACATCAGCATTTAATTCTTGACCAACTGTGTAGTTGTTGGCATCTAGTGTTCTTAATTCCACAAGGTGGCGACGAGGAGTAACTCCAGCTTTTGCAAAATGACCTTGTTCAGGTTTGTTAACTTTTCTAGGATCAATTTGACCAAAAGCTAATTGCACTGCTGAGTAACCATCTTTTTCAGGAGTTCTAACAGTAGTGACAACATTTGGACCAGCTTTAATAACTGTTACTGGTACAACTCTGTTTGATTCATCCCAAACTTGAGTCATGCCTAGTTTTTCACCAAGCAAACCTTTAACGTTTCTGTCCATTGTTAGTCACCTACCTTCTATAACTTGATTTCAATATCAACACCGGCTGGAAGGTCCAGACGCATTAGTGAATCAACAGTTTTTGGAGTTGGATCCAAAATGTCGATAAGTCTTTTGTGTGTGCGCATTTCAAAATGCTCACGGGAATCTTTGTATTTAAATGGTGAACGTATTACTACGTAAACATTTTTCTCAGTTGGAAGTGGCACCGGACCAGCAACCTTCGCACCAGTTTTGGTCACAGTTTCGACAATCTTCTTTGCAGAAGAGTCAATGACCTCATGGTCGTAGGCCTTTAGCCTGATACGGATCTTTTGTCCGGCCATCGGTTTCGCCTTTGCTTCCTTGTAGTTTCGGTTTCTTGCTTTTGGTTTCAAGCGGAACAGGTTTTGCCCATCCCGCTTGAAAGTCAAATGTGATCGTTAATTACTTAACAATCTTGATTACTCGACCTGCTCCAACAGTGCGTCCACCTTCGCGAATTGCGAAGCGAAGACCGTCTTCCATGGCGATCGGTTGAATTAACTCGACCTTCATTTCAGTATTGTCTCCTGGCATAACCATTTCGACACCGTTTGGTAATTCGCAAACACCAGTCACGTCAGTTGTACGGAAGTAGAACTGTGGACGGTAGTTATTGAAGAATGGAGTGTGACGTCCACCTTCGTCTTTGCTCAAGATATAAACTTGAGCTTCGAAGTTGGTGTGTGGTGTTGAAGTTCCTGGTTTAACAACGCACATACCGCGTTCAACATCTTCGCGCTTTGTTCCACGAAGTAACAAACCAACGTTTTCGCCAGCTTGACCTTCGTCAAGAAGTTTGCGGAACATTTCGATACCGGTAACGATTGTCTTTTGTGAAGTTTCGCGGATTCCCACGATTTCAACTTCTTCGTTAACCTTTACTTGTCCTCTTTCAATACGACCTGTGATAACTGTTCCACGACCTGTGATTGTGAAAACGTCTTCAACTGGCATCAAGAATGGTTTCTCGATTTCGCGTACTGGAGTTGGAATAAATGTGTCAACAGCTGTCATTAATTCCATGATTGATTCTGACCATTTTGCATCGCCCTCAAGTGCTTTCAAAGCTGAGATGCGAACAATTGGAGTATCTTTTCCAGGGAATTCGTACTTGGTTAGAAGTTCTCTAATTTCTTCTTCAACAAGTTCTAACAAATCTGGATCTGCTGTATCGCACTTGTTCAATGCAACAACGATTGCAGGAACACCAACTTGACGTGCCAACAAAACGTGTTCTTTTGTTTGTGGCATTGGTCCGTCAGTTCCAGCAACAACAAGAATTGCGCCGTCCATCTGTGCTGCACCAGTAATCATGTTCTTGATGTAGTCAGCATGTCCTGGGCAGTCAACGTGTGCGTAATGACGTGCTTCAGTTTGGTATTCGACGTGTGCAATCGAAATGGTGATACCGCGTTGACGCTCTTCAGGAGCTTTGTCAATTTGGTCGAACGGAGTAAATGGATTTACATCCGGATATTTGTCGTGTAGCACCTTGGTAATCGCCGCGGTCAATGTGGTTTTGCCGTGGTCGATGTGGCCGATGGTGCCGATATTTACGTGCGGTTTTGTACGCTCGAATTTGGCCTTTGCCACTTTGCTTCTCCTTTGACCTGCGTTTTTTTATTCCGACAATTAGCAGTTTGCTAATTGCGCGGTTCTTTCTTTCTTACTCGCCGCGAACCTTCGCGACAATTTCTTGCGAAACTGCAGCTGGTACTTGCGCGTAAGAATGAAATTGCATTGAGTAACTTGCACGTCCTTGTGTTTTGGAACGCAAGTCACCTACATAACCAAACATTTCGCTTAATGGAACAAGAGCTTTAACAACGCGAGCGCCTGCTCTTTCATCCATAGCTTGAATTTGGCCACGACGTGAATTCAAATCTCCAATTACATCACCCATGAAATCTTCAGGTGTTACAACTTCAACATCCATCATTGGTTCTAACAAAACAGGATTTGCTTTTCTAGCTGCTTCTTTAAATGCCATTGATCCAGCAATTTTGAAAGCTAATTCTGAGGAGTCAACATCGTGGTATGCGCCGTCTTGCAGAGTAACTTTGATGTCAACCATTTGGTAACCAGCAAGAACACCGTTAACCATTGCTTCCTGAGCACCGTCATCAACTGAAGGAATGTATTCTCTAGGAATTCTTCCACCAGAAACTTTGTTAACGAATTCATAACCGCCACCTTCAGTGGTGTTTGGTTCGATATCAACAATTACGCGAGCAAATTGTCCAGCACCACCAGATTGTTTCTTGTGGGTGTAATCAACTTTCTCAACTTTTTTAGTGATGGTTTCGCGATATGCAACTTGTGGTTTACCAACGTTTGCTTCAACTTTAAATTCACGTTTCATGCGGTCTACTAGAACTTCTAAGTGAAGCTCACCCATTCCACCGATAATTGTTTGACCGGTTTCTTCATCTCCACGAACGTGGAATGTTGGGTCTTCTTCAGCAAGTCTTTGAATTGCAGTTGCAAGTTTGTCTTGATCGTTCTTGGTTTTTGGTTCAATTGCTACGTGAATAACTGGATCCGGAAAGTCCATTGATTCAAGAACAACTGGTTTATCTTGATCACAAAGTGTGTCACCTGTAGTGGTGTCTTTTAATCCCATAACTGCCACGATTAAACCTGCAGTTGCTGATTCTCTTTCTTCACGCTTATTGGCGTGCATTTGATAAATCTTGCCAATTCTTTCTCTTCTATCTTTTGTAGCATTTAATACTGATGTTCCTGGTTCTAATTTTCCAGAATAAATTCGAATGTAAGTCAATTTTCCAAGATGAGGATCACTCATAATCTTGAATGCAAGAGCTGAGAATGGTTCGTCTTCAGAAGGTGCTCTATCGATTTCAACTGAAGGATCTCCTTGCTTGAAACCTTTGATTGCACCAACTTCTAATGGACTTGGTAGATATCTCACAACTGCGTCCAACATTTGTTGTACACCTTTGTTTTTAAATGCAGAACCCATGATTACTGGAACAACTGAGAAGTTAACTGTGCCTTTACGAATTGCAGCAATAATTTGTTCTCTGGATGGTTCTTTTTCTTCCATGAACAATTCCATAATTGAATCGTCAATGTCAGCAAGTTTTTCAATCATTTCAGCACGTTTAGCTTTTGCTTCGTCTAACATATTTGCTGGAATTTCTAAAGTTTCAAATTCGTCACCCTTGTTTGCTTCTAAGTCCCAAACATAAGCTTTCATGTCAATCAAATCTACGATTCCTGCGAATTCGCCTTCAGTTCCAATTGGAAGTTGTAATAACACAACTGGTGCGTGCAATCTTTCAATCAACATGTCGTAAGTGCGGGTATAAACTGCACCGGTTCTATCAAGTTTGTTAATAAATGCAATACGTGGAACTTTGTAACGATCTGCTTGGCGCCAAACGGTTTCTGATTGTGGTTCAACACCTGCAACTCCGTCAAACACTGCAACTGCACCGTCTAGTACTCGAAGAGAACGTTCAACTTCAACTGTGAAATCTACGTGGCCAGGAGTGTCAATGATGTTAATTAAATGGTCATCCCAGGTACAAGTTGTTGCAGCAGAAGTAATGGTGATACCGCGTTCTTGTTCTTGTGGCATCCAATCCATAGTTGCTGCACCATCATGAACTTCACCAATTTTGTAGTTAACGCCTGTGTAGAAAAGAATTCGTTCAGTAGTTGTAGTTTTACCCGCGTCGATATGAGCCATGATGCCAATATTTCGCACCGTAGCCAAGTCGAGCTGCGTACCTGTTGCCACTGTTTTCTTTTCCTTTTCCTAATTACCAGCGATAGTGAGCAAATGCTTTATTTGCTTCAGCCATCTTGTGGGTGTCTTCGCGTTTCTTAACAGATGCACCTAAACCATTGGATGCATCTAAAATTTCATTCATTAATCTTTCAGTCATTGATTTTTCTCTGCGAACTCTTGAAAAATCTACTAACCAACGAAGAGCTAATGCAGTTGCTCTTGCAGGTTTTACTTCAACTGGAACTTGATAAGTTGCGCCACCAACACGTCGTGATTTAACTTCAACAGTTGGTTTAATATTTTCTAAAGCTTTTTTCAAAGTGATAATTGGATCTGTTCCACTTTTATCTTTTGCACCATTTAGTGCACCGTAAACAATTGATTCTGCAGTTGATTTTTTACCACGAGATAAAATTTTATTTACTAATTGTGTAATTAGTGGTGAAGAATAAACTGGATCTGAAACTAACGGGCGCTTAAGCGCAGGACCTTTACGTGGCATTAGCTTTTCTCTTTCTTTGCACCGTAACGGCTTCTTGCTTGCTTACGATCTTTTACACCTTGTGTATCAAGGGATCCACGAATAATTTTGTAACGAACACCTGGAAGATCTTTAACGCGACCACCGCGAACTAAAACAATTGAATGTTCTTGCAAGTTATGTCCAACACCTGGAATGTATGCAGTGACTTCCATACCGGAAGATAAACGAACACGTGCAACTTTTCTTAAAGCAGAGTTTGGTTTTTTTGGAGTTGTTGTGTAAACGCGTGTGCAAACACCACGGCGCTGAGGTGAACCTTTAAGCGCTGGTGTTTTACTCTTCGCCGATTTTTCTTGGCGACCCTTGCGTACGAGTTGTTGAATCGTAGGCACGCAGTTACTCCAGTTTCTCTTTTGTACTTAATTTCTTTCGATCTTGCTGAAAGTTAACGATCAAATGCGTGAGGGAAAATCCCTTTTTTCACTTGAGACGCGAGATACCAATTTACGCAATGGCCACGGCACGCCCGACATCGGGGGTCGGGTTCCCAGGCGCTAGCCTCATTTTGTGCTAATGAGACTTCTGTCCCTTCTGACCTTTTCCCTCGTGATTTCGGGCTGTAATCAGGCTGCTCCTATGGCTCAAACCAGCGAAAATTCAGATATATATGTAGTAAATTGCGTTACTTTTGAAGAAAAACCAGTTGAACTAGTCCTTTATTGTGCCGATGCGGGTCAAATTTTGAATGAAATCACCTGGGCTAGCTGGACTCCCACCGAGGCAATTGGAGCTGGAACTTCCACAGCCAATGATTGTGAACCAAGTTGTGCCGAAGGAAAAGACGTCATTTCTGCAGTTGAAATCAAATTAACTAAACCAGTCACTTCAGAATCAGGAAAAAGAGTATTTAGTCAAATAGAAATTCAATATGACAAAGTTCAACCATCAGGTGTGATGGATGAAGTGCTTGAACTTCCAACAGATGTTTTTAACTAGGAAAAATTAGTCTGACCCGCAGTCCATTAAACACAGAATCTTCTAAAAATATTTGACCATTATGTTTATCAACCACAGATTTAATAATGCTCATACCTAAACCAAATCCACCGGTGTCTCTGGATCTTGAATCATCCAATCTAGAAAATCTCTCAAAGACTTGACTTCTTAAAGCTAGTGGTATGCCTGGACCTGAATCATCTATCACAATCTCAGTATTTGTAGCACTTTGAATTATTTTGATTTCAACTTTTGCATCAGCGGGGGTGTGCCTCAATATATTTTGAGAAATATTAGAAAACAATTGCCTCATTGATTCTTCATCACAATTAATTACTGCTGTTGATTGACCACTAAAAACAATAGTTCTTCCCGAGTTATTTTCCGTTAAATCCTTGAAATATTCTTCAATAATACTTTTTATATCAATTTTTTTGAAGTATAACGTTTTTATAGAATCTGCTCGAGTTAAAGTCAATAAATCTTTGACCAGCTTTTCCATTCTTATACTTTCAGTTTCAATTCTGGCAGCAGCTCGATCACGTTGGGCATCATCAATATTATCTTTTTGTAAAATCTCAGAATAACCTCTAATCACTGTCAGTGGGGTTCTCAGTTCATGCGAAGCATCAGACACAAATTGCCTTAAAGCAAGCATCATTTTATTAATTGCCATTGACAGCTCACCAAACTCTGTTCCACTTTTTGCACCAGGCATATTTTGTGAAAAATCTCCGTCGGCTACAGCATGCGCCACATCAACCATTTGATTCACAGGTTTGAAAAATCTACTCACTGTGAACCATGCAAGAATTCCACTTAATAGTGAAATAATTAATGCTGCTAGTGCAGTTCGGGTGAGTATTTCCCCTGTTGCTCTTTGAGATTCTTCAAGAGAAGCTGCCAATACGTAAATTTCATTTTGTCGACCTTGAAAAGCCAGCACTCTAAAAGTTCCTTCACTGCGAACTGTAATAATTTTTGTTCCAGCCTCTAACACTTGCGACCTGGTTAATTCTGGGAATTCATCTTCCCCCTCATTCATGCCAGAGGATCTAAGTATTGTTAAAGAACCATCAGAGTCATAACGCGCTATTGAAATATATGAATCTGCTAAACCTCTTATCGGTTCCAGCATTTCGCCACGTAATTCCTTTAATAATCTTGGTTGTCTAATAGAAGTAATCAATGCCTTATCTATGGATTCACTAAAAGTATTTTGCGCATTATTTACAGCAACCCCACCAAGAGCAAATGTAGGGATAGCAGATAAAACTGCTGTTAAAAGTGAGAGTCTGGTTCTAAGTTTCATTTAGATTCAATCTGATACCCAATACCGCGCACAGTTCTTATGTTTGCGTTTTCTCCGAGTTTTTTTCTTAAATAAGAAATATAAGTATCAAGCACTGCTCCATCAGTTGCAAAATCTAAACCCCATACAGCACTTAATATTTGTTCTCTTGTTAAAACTCTGCCCATATTTTCCATCAAATAAAGTAGGAGTTTGAATTCGGTCGGAGATGTTTCAATGACTTTGTCTTTAACACTGACTCGATAATTTGAAATGTCCAAGGATATATCTCCACTTACTAATATGTTTCCTGAAGTAGGAGTGTTCTTTGATCTTCTTAATACTGCAGCAACTCGCATTAACAGTTCTTCTAATCCAAAAGGTTTAGTAACAAAATCATCGGCGCCTAACCCAAAACCAGTTGATTTATCATCTCTTTGATCTCGAGCAGTTAACACAATTACCGGAACGTTATTATTTTCATTTCTTAACTTTTCGATAACACCAAAGCCATCTAATTGAGGCATATTTATATCAAGAATTACTAAATCTGGTTTTTGTTCTCTTATAAGTCTTAAAGCTTCTAGGCCATGCTTGGCAGATATTGTTTCGTAACCATTCATGCGTAGAGCATCCTGCAATAGATCGTTAAGTGACGTCTCGTCTTCTGCTACCAGAATTCGAGCTAGAGAGTTAGTCACAGTTACTAATCTATTCTCTTGGGTTCGCAAGATGCTCTACAAGCCACCAGATTTAGTAAGTCAATGATGCAGTTTTGGCAGTTCCCAAATCAGCACCATTTTGTCTTCCCATTTTTCCTACCCAAGAAGCTTTTGCCGCTTTGATTGCATTAGCTTGAGTTTGAGTAATTGTGTTATTTGAAACTAGAGTTACAAGCACGCCATCTCTAATTCCAGTAATGTCTTCTTTAGGCAGAGCATGTAAAGCGGTGCGAATTGATTTTGCTTCAGCTGAAGTTATTGTTCCCGCTGTCACAAGATCTCTTAAATCTTTTTTGGTTTTTGATGCAGTTTTAACAGCATCAGCTTTTGCTTGCGTTAATGTTGATTTGCTGACCAAGTCTGTTAAAACGGTGTTTAACTTAGTTACAAATTTCGCATCAATCTTAATTTTCATCGCTGCTTTAACCGCATCAGCTTGTGCTTGGGTTATAGTTCCAGCGGTTACTAGCGAAGTTAAAGCTCCACCACCACCGTGTTTTATGCCCCATGGATCTTTACCGCCACCACCGTGTTGTGCAAATGCTGCAGAAGAAGTTGTAGCGATTAATCCTGAAACAACTAACGCTGCAATTGCGATTCTTTTCTTATTCATCAATCTCCTCTTTTCAGTTGACTTGCTTTAATTACACTTTGATGGGCTTACCCTTGAATCATCTAAAACTAATCTGTGAGTTTTCTGAGAATAAAGTGCAATTTTAAGTCGCTTCTTGCCAATTTAACCGCCATAATTAGTCTTATGAGAGTTGTCATTGTGGGGGCAGGCTTTGGTGGGCTTGCAACAGCCCGAAAGCTGGCTGGGCAAAAGGATATTGAAGTAACAATTATTGATAGACACCCATATCAACTTTTTTCTCCCCTGCTATACCAAGTTGCAACAGGTGGTTTACCAGAAGATGACATTGCTTATCCCGTAAGAGCAGCTATTCCTGGTGTTCTTTTTCGTCGAGGTGAAGTAACAAAAGTAAGCACTGATTCAAAAACTATAACTTTGGCAGATCAAGCCACAATTCAATATGACCAATTAGTTTTAGCAACTGGTAGCACTGGAACAACTTTTGGCGTCAGCGGTGTGCAAGAAAATGCATTGCAAATGAAATCGATTGTTGAAGCTAGAAAAATAAAGAAACAATTACTAGGAATGTATGAAGAAGTTGAAGCAGGACACCAGCCAGTTGATGCTTTAAAAGTAGTAGTTATTGGGGCAGGTCCTACCGGTGTTGAAGTTTCAGGGGCAGTTGCAGAATTGCAAAAAAGTATGAAGCATGAATTTCCTAAACTTTACAAACAAGCAAGTGTAACTTTAGTTGAAGCAGGCCCTCGAGTTTTACCAATGTTTCATGAGAAATCTTCTAAACATGCTCAATCAGAATTAGAAGAAATAGGTGTAACTGTAAAGACTAATTCAGCAGTTGACCAAATGGATAAAACAGAAGTACACCTAAAAAGTGGTGAAGCTTTAACTGGTGGAACATTTATTTGGGCTGCAGGAGTTGCTGCTTATTCAACTTGGACTTCCCTTGGTGAAACAGATAGATCAAATCGATTAATGATCAATGACAATTTACAAACTACATCAGGTGTTTTTGTGATAGGAGATGGTGCTCATTTGCAATTTAAAGGCAATCCTTTGCCAATGATTGCTCCTGTTGCATTACAAATGGGACGACATGTTGCTAAACAAATTTTAAATCTAAAAAACAACAAGGAATTAACAAAATTTAAATACACAGATAAAGGTCAAATGGCAACAATTGGTCGAAGAAGAGCAGTTGTTGAAATGCCTGGTGGATTAAGACTTCATGGAACACTTGCCTGGCTTACTTGGTTAGCGCTTCACGTTTTCTATTTAGCAGGAGGAAGAAATCGAATCAGCGTTATTGCTGACTGGATGTGGAATTATATTGCTTGGGGTGTAGGACCTCGAAGAACTGTTATCGATTAAAGTCCTACCTCAGACACCTGTCTCGTTGAATGACTCAACCAATCAGGATTAATCTCAACTCCCCAGCCAGGAGCATTGGTAATTTCCACTTTTCCATCAACGATTTTGTAGGGATCACCTAAAAATAAATCTTTTTGCCAAGGATAATAATCTTCCTTTTCTATGGAAAATTCAAGATATTTTCCAGAATTTGAAATTGCTTTCAACAAATGCATGGTGCACATCGTAACCAGTGAAAGATTTGCTGAATGAGGAGTGATAGTTTTTTTTGCTGTTGCTCCCATTTTTACAATCTCTAAAGTTCTATTGATACCACCCATGTACATAACATCTGGTTGTAAAATATCTACAGCATTTATGTCAATCATTTTTTGCCAGACTATGAAATCCCAATCCTGCTCTCCACCAGTTACATCGATTTCTAGTGCTTCAGTTACCTGCTTAGTTTCTTCTAATTTCCAGTATCTACATGGTTCTTCAAAATGACCTATTCCATGTTGTTCTAGTCTTTTTCCTACTTCAATTGCTTTTGTAGGTGAGAATCCACTATTTCCATCTACTAATTTTGAAACATTTTCTCCCAGTGCTTTGCTAACAACTTCAATTACTTCTTCGGTTCGCCCTGGCCACTCATCAACATCGCGACCATTTTCTGCTCCCACTCTCCACTTAAATGCATCAAACCCATACTCATCTCTTAGCTTTACAAACCTGGCTGCTTCATCCTTTGGTGTGATGTCCCTTTTCATACTGGAGGCATACGTTCTTAACATTCCAGGTTTTCCACCAAGGAGTTCAACCACAGGTTTATTTTTAGCTTTGCCATAAAGATCCCAGAGTGCTGTATCCAAACCCGCAATTGCCCTGCAACGATAACTTCCCGGAAATTTATGTTCTTTTTCTTCTACCCTTGTGATTAATTCATTTAAATTATTTGCTTCTTGGCCCAGTACCCAAGGGGCAACTTGTCGGTGAAATATTTGGGCTGAAATATCTGCGTTATAAGTTGAAAGTTGTCCCCAACCAATATTTCCAGTTGAGGTTTCAACTTTTACAAAGCCTACAAATTCATTTGTATAAGTTTCTAAAGATTTTATGATCCCATAAGTAGCATCTGTGCTCATAGTTCTTTTGCAAATACAGGAACGGGATTAATTCTCATAAGAACCTGATCACCAATCTTGTAATTGGGATTGTCAGAACTAGGCAATTGGGCAGTAACCATTGAGCCATTATTAAGTTTCAAAAGTACTCTTAACATGGAACCAAGAAAACCAATTGTCAAAACTTGGGCATTTGCATTTGATTCTTTATTAATTGAAATAGCCTCTGGGCGAATTAAGGCCTTAGCTTTACCTGAAGTTACAGATCCAGGCAGCACTTCAATTTCTTGGCCTAAGATATTAATTTTTCCGTTACGAACTTCTCCCTCAATTGGATTTGTCAATCCAACAAACTCAGCAACAAAAGAAGTAACTGGTTTGTCGTAGAGTTGTGCTGGTGTGGCAATCTGTTCCAACACACCTTTTTTCATTACTCCCACTCGATCAGCAATACCTAGCGCTTCTTCTTGGTCGTGAGTTACAAAAAGAGTTGTGGTTCCCACCTCTAACTGGATTCGCCTGATCTCGTCTCTCAATTGACTTCTAACTTTGGCATCAAGAGCAGAAAGCGGTTCATCCAACAACAAAACATTTGGTGAAATAGCTAAAGCACGGGCTAAAGCAATTCTTTGTTGCTGACCACCTGAAAGTTGATGAGGAAAGTGATTCATATGTGATGCTAAGTCAACTAGGTCCAATAGTTCCTTTGATTTTTTCTGTCTTTCAGAACTTGAAAATTTTCTGAACCGCATTTTTAGTCCATATTCGACATTTTCTAACGCACTCATATGAGGAAACAAACTATAGGACTGAAAAACCATGCCCATGTTTCTTTTACTTGTGGGTAGGTTTGTTATGTCTTCATCGTGAACAATAATTTTTCCACTATCAAGTGGTTGTAGACCAGCTAATGCTCTTAATGCAGTAGTTTTCCCGCAGCCAGATGGACCCAAAAGTGCAACTAATTCACCTTTGGCCATCTCCAAGGAAAAATTATTAAGGGCTTTAACTTCACCAAAAGATTTAGAAAGACCAATTAACTTAACCTCAATTGCAGCACTCATTTTATAACCATCCCAACTTTTCTATTCGTTTTTAATTTAGAAGATCTAGATCTATTTGTGGTAGGAAGAATTGCCAAAAGTATGAAAGCAAAAACTAATGCAGCAAGTGAAACAGCGACAGAAGTTGCTGCGTCTCTCTTTCCTAATAGATTAATAACCACTTGCATGGTCTCGAAGTTTAAAAGATTTGAAATTGTAAATTCACCCAAGACTAAAGCAATTGAAATTACAGCACCAGACATGATTCCAACCTTTATATTTGGCACAATTATTCCTGCAATCATTCTTATAGTTGATGCACCTAGACTCCTTGAAGCCTCAGATAGTGTATGGCTGTCTATCGAAAATAATGATGCGCTTATTGATCGATACGAATATGGCAAAACTAAAATGAAGTACACAAAAGATAAAGTTATTGGCGAGCTTCCAAAAACTTGGTACAAAGCTCTATAGGTAGGAGCTATTCCAACAACAATTACTATTGCAGGAATAGTTAAGGGCAACAAACAAAGTAGTTCCATATAACGCCTCAAATGAGGAAGTCTTAAATGAATCCAAATCATAGTCGGCACCAAAATGAAAACTACGGCCAAAATTACAACCACTGCCAGCTGGAGGGATGAAAATATCGAAGACAAAAGTTTAGGAAAAGTTGGAATTGCTGTCCAAGCTTCTGTACTTCTTTCACCTGGTGCGCCTCTGGTTGAAAATTCCAGCATTGCAAACACTGGAATGAGCAAATAGGCTCCCACAAACCCAATTATCAACCAACGCCAAACATCAATTCTCTTAAAGTTTCTCATGATTTAACCCACTTTGAAACTTTGTTTTGCAATTTAAAATATCCAAACATAACCACAACTACAACTAAAATCATTCCTACAGCTAATGCTTTAGATATACCTGGATTTGTTCTTGAAACTTCCCCAGAAATTGCAAAACTTATTTGTAAAGGCACAATCGGTGCACCTTGACTAATTAATGCTGCTGCAGTGGCATAAGCAGAAAAAGCATTTGCAAATAAAAGCAATAAAGCACCTAAGAAACTCGGGGCAAGAATCGGAGCACCAATTTTTAGCCAATAATTAGCAGTTGATCCACCTAAACTTTCTGAGGCTTCCTTCCATTCAGGCTTTAAATTTTCAATTGCAGGCAAAAAGACAATAAGCATGAGGGGAATTTGAAAAAATGTGTAGACAACAACTAATCCTAAAAGTGAATAAAGCCAAGACGCATCAGTAAGAATATTTTCACCAAAATAACTATTCGCAAGAATAGTCAACATGCCGTTAAAACCAAAAGTTGCAAGGAAAGCAAAGGTGAGCATTACTCCACCAAATTGTGCAAAAACTCCTGAAGCAGCTAGGACCAATCTTCTAAAATAACCTTCTCTGTTACCGTTTGCTATAGCCCAAGAAAACAATCCACCCAAAACTGCTCCGGCAAATGCTGAATATGCTGCTAATTGAATTGAAACTTTGAAACCGTTTAGATACTTTTCATTTGTGGCAACTTCGATGAGCGATCCAAAACCATAGCCGCCCTCAAGATTTTGAAATGATCCATACACCACGACTAAGGTTGGCCAAATTAAGAAAAAGAATGCAAGTAAGGCAAAAGGAAATACACCTAAATAAGGAATTGATTTTCGAAATAGGTTATTAGTCTCAAGTTTCTTGAGACTAATAACCCTTTCTTTATTTTGCAAGGTTTGCAAAATTGGTTTTACGAATAGTCAAAAACTATTCGATAGCTCCAACTTCAGCGGCCCAGCGTTCAACAAGAACTTTGTTTGCTGCTTCAGTTTGTGCAACTGATGCAACCACTGGAGTTCCAGATACTGGTGGCAATGAGTCATATGCTGTTTGATCTATGGTTCCTTCTTTAACCATTAGATCTGCGAGCACTGGACGAGCGCCTCCACGTAACCATTCGTTAGAACCATCTGGTGAATAAATATATTCTTGCCATAGGCGAGCACATGCTGGGTTTGGTGCATCAACGTTGATTGCTTGGAAGTAGTAACCACCCAATGCAACGCCCTCTGGAATAAAGATCTTCCAGTCGATACCTTTTTCTTTCAAACCAGCAACTTGTCCTGCATGCAAGTAATCCCAGTCAAATACCACAGGGGTTTGACCAGACTCGATTGTTGCAGGGGTTGGATCAACAGGAATAAAACTTCCTGCATCCTTTAGTGATTTGAAGTAGTCAATACCTTTGCTCACATCATCAACTGATCCACCGTTAACCATTGATGCCATGAGGACACCATTCATACCGGCAGCTGCAGCTGTTGGATCACCGTTAAGGGCAACTTTTCCTTTGTAATCTGCTTTGAGCAAATCAGCTAAAGAAGTAATTGCTGGAACTTTGGCTGCGTCATATCCAACTGACATGAAACCGCCGTAATCCATTGTCCATAGACCAGTTGCATCTTTAAATGCAGCGTCTATGCCATCCCAAGTTGCAACTTTGTATGTTGCAAACATTGCGGTGTTTTTCATTGCAACTGCTTGTCCAAGATCAAACACGTCCGGTGCTCTATCAGTACCCTTTGTGTTGTTAGCTGCGTCAATTTCATCTTGGCTTGAGCCATCTGGAATTTGTGAATCAATTTCAATTCCGTATTTAGCTTTGAAACCATCGATGATTTTTCCGTAATTTGCCCAATCTGGTGGAAGAGCAATTACGTTTAATTTTCCTTCTGCTTTACATGCGGCTTCTAGACCTTCTAGGCCTCCGAAGTCAGCAGCAGAAGTTGCTGTCTTTGCATCCACTTCCCCTGATCCTGCTTCTGCTGAACCAGAATCTGAAGATGAACTACAGGCAGAAAGCACTAATGCGCTGGCGGTAACTACAGCGAATAGTGATTTTTTTAACTCCATTACTTTCCTCCTTTTTCTTTTGGTCTTACCTTTCCTGAAATTAATCAGGAAGCTTTATCATGACGTGCTTGATTTGGGTGTAATCCTCTAGCGAATAAATGGATCGCTCTTTGCCATAACCTGATTGTTTAAATCCACCCCATGGCATTTCGGCTGTAACAGCACCATGATCATTAATCCAAACTGTGCCAAATTTTAATTGTCTACTTGCTTCCATCGCAAAACCAATATTGTCGGTGTAAATAGAGGCTCCCAAACCATATTCGATGTCATTTGCCATCTGGATTGCTTGGTTATTATCTTCAGCTTTCTGAATTGTGATTAAGGGTCCAAAGACTTCCTTTTGCACAATTTCACTCTTTTGATCAACATCTGTCATAATTGTGGGTTCAACAAAATAACCTTGACGATTCATTCGGCTTCCACCCGTGAGAACTTTTGCACCATTCTTTTGCGCGCGAGAGAAATAACCCAACACATTTTCATTATGAGCAACGTGAGTAAGTGGGCCCATTTGAGTTGATTCGACACTTGGATCGCCCACATTTAATGATTGCACAGCATCTAGCAAAGCCTTAATAACGTTTTCATAACTTTTCTTTGTAACTATTACTCGCGACGCTGCGCTGCAATCTTGACCTGCATTCCAAAATGAAGCCCATTTTAATGACTCTGCCACTTGTTTAGGGTCTGCATCATCCAACACAATTGCTGGAGCTTTACCGCCAAGTTCTAAATGCACATGTTTCAAAGTATCTGAGGCAATTCTTGCAACAACTTTTCCTGTGTCTGTTCCACCAGTTAATGAAATGATGTCTATTTCTTTATTAGATGCCATTTCAGCACCAGCATTTTCACCATAACCTGTTATTACATTTATAACTCCGGCTGGGAAAATACCTTCTGCTAATTTTGCAAGTCGTAGTGTTGTCAATGGCGTTTGTTCTGATGGTTTTAAAACAATTGTGTTTCCTGCAGCTAAAGCTGGACTCATTTTTGTTATTGCTGTGAGTAGGGGATAATTCCATGGAGTAATTAAACCGGCAACACCAATTGGTTCTCTTCTAATTATTGATGTGTAACCTCTGGCGTACTCACCAGCAGATCTTCCTTCTAAAGTTCTTCCAGCACCACCAAAAAAACGTAGCCGATCTGCACCACTTCTAACTTCCCCGGATACAACACTTATAGGGTGACCAGAATTAAATGTTTCAAGTTGTGCCAAGTTGTCGATATCTGCAAGAACTTTGTCAGCCAAGGCAAACATCATGTCCGCACGTTCTTTTGGAGGAGTTCTTCCCCATTCATAAGCAGCTTTTCTTGCAGCACTTGCTGCTCTTTGTACATCTTTTTTTTCACCTAGGGGAACTTTTGCAATAACTTCTTCGGTTGTTGGATTTATGACATCTAGAGTTTTGCCATCAATTGCTTCAACCCATTTACCATCAACAAAGTTTTCAGACACAATTAAGCCGTTATTCAAAGACAATGACATTTCTTGCTCCTTCGCCTTGTCTGAGTCTTTCAAATGCTATGTCTAAATCCTCAAGTTTTATACGACTTGTAATTAGTTCATCAAGTTTTAATCGATTGTTCATATAATTCTCAACTAACATCGGCACATCCTTTTTGATGTCTGATGAACCAAAATAACAACCTTTAATTGATTGTTCATTGACGAATGGTCCTGCATCAATTGTTAAAGTTGCACCGTGTTTCATGAGTCCAACCAAAATCAGTTGTCCAAAAGCTCCCACTGATTTCCAAGCAGCCTGGATTGTCTCTTCTCTGCCAAGGGCTTCAAAGGCATAATCGACACCACCTGTTAAGTCTTTAATAAATTTAACTGGATCATCTTTTTTTGAATTAACTACATGGGTTGCCCCTAGAATTTTTGCTAATTCAAGTTTCTCTTGGGTAATATCAACAGCAATTATTTTTGATGCACCAACTATTTTTGCGGCTTGAATAGTATTCAAACCCACTCCTCCACAACCAAAAACTGCAACAGTTGATCCAGCTTTTACTTTTGCCGTATTAACCACAGCTCCATATCCAGTAAGTACTGCACAACTAATTAGTGCTGCTCTATCTAATGGCATTGCTTTATCTATTTTTATAATTCCAGAATCAGGTACTACTGAATACTCTGCAAAAGATGCTACGCACAAAAATTGATTTATTTTTTCACCATTTAGACTCAATCGGCTGGTGCCATCAAATAATCCACCCAGACCCATGGCATCTCCTGCCGTACTACAAAAATTTGGTTGCCCCATTTTGCAATATTGACAAGCACCACAATTTGGAACAATGGAAATAATTACGTGATCTCCCGGCACAACATTTGTGACATTTTCACCAATTGCTTCAACTACTCCAGCTGCTTCGTGACCAATCACGGCAGGGAATGGAACTAGTTTTCTTTTTCCATCAACGGCATTTAAATCACTAGCACATAATCCAGTTGCTTTGATTTTAACCAAAACTTCATTTTTCTTAGGAGGATCAATTTCTAATTCTTTGATTTCAAATTTTTTACCAACCTCGGCCAGCACAGCGGCGCGCATTTTCATTAATATGCTCCCATTTGTTTGCTTCCATCGTGCAACAAACCTATCATTTTAGTGTAGGCTCTGATTTTAAGTACTGTCAATAACCAAGGAAGTCACCATGGCAAACCGAGTTCAATCAGTAGAGCGCGCACTCAAGTTACTTATGACTATTGCTAAATCAGACACCCCCCCTACGGTTCAAGAAATGGCTTTAAAGTCAGGGGTCAACCGGGCTACTGCATGGAGACTTTTAAATACATTAGAATTTTTTAGTTTGATACAAAAAGATGAAAGATCAGGCACATATAAATTAGGTTTGGGGGCTTGGCAACTATTTTCTACGTCAAATCTTGATGAATTTGTTAAAAACTCAAAAAAAGTTTTGCAAGATGTGGTAACTAAAACTGGTGGAACAGCATTCTTAGAAATAGCTTCTCAAGGAGAAATAATTGTTATTGACGAAGTTAAACCCAATAATCCGATACAAGTAGATTTAGCTGGACTAGTTGTTCCCTACTACTGCAGTTCCGTTGGAAAACTCTATTTATCTACACTAGATGACAAAGAGCTAAGTAAATATCTTAATCAAAATTTTAAGAAGCTTACAAAGCAAACCTTGACAAATAAGTCTGATATAAAAAGAGAAGTTGATCGGGCTCGGGTTGAAAAAATTGCCTACAACTATAAAGAGCATCAAGAAGAATGGTGTGCCGTCACAAGCGCCGTATTGGATCAGTCAGGAAACCATTTTGCATACGTGGGACTAACACTTCCTACTTATGCAACAACTGAAATAGAATTATTTGGTTTAAAAAATATTATGTTGGAAGCCGCCCAAGAAATAGCCAAACAATTAAAATAGCCCCCAATTTCTTGGGGGCTATTTTAATTTAATTATCTTTGATTGGCCCCTGAGTCATAATCATCCAAAGGCACAGCTTGTCCGCCGCCTACACCAAATGAGGTGTAATCAATATCGTCGTAACTTGACATTGAGGCATACATTGCAGCTTTTGCTTCTTCAGTTGGTTCAACTCGAACGTGACGGTAACGTGGCAAACCAGTTCCAGCTGGAATAAGTTTTCCGATGATCACGTTTTCTTTCAAACCAACAAGTGAATCTGATTTCTCGTTGATTGCAGCATCAGTTAGAACACGAGTTGTTTCTTGGAATGATGCGGCTGACAACCATGATTCAGTTGCAAGAGATGCTTTGGTGATACCCATAAGTTCTGGTCTTCCTGAACCTGGTTTACCACTTTCTTGCACAACTCTTCTGTTTTCAGTTTCAAATACCACGCGATCAACCAATTCACCAGGTAGAAGATTTGCATCTCCTGATTCGATGATGGTTACACGACGAAGCATTTGGCGCACAATTACTTCAATGTGCTTATCGTGAATGCTTACTCCTTGAGAGCGGTAAACCTCTTGAACTGCGTTTACCAAGTGAACTTGAACTTCTCTAGGTCCAAGTACTCGAAGTACTTGTTTAGGATCCACTGCACCAACAACTAATTGTTGACCAACTTCTACAGCTTGTCCGTCTTCAACCATTAAACGAGTTCTCTTAGAAACTGGGTAGGCAACTTCTTCAGCACCGTCGTTTGGAATCACAACGATCTTTCGAGTTTTATCGGTTTCTTCAACGCGAATTCTTCCTGCTACTTCGCTAATTGGAGCAACACCTTTTGGAGTACGAGCTTCGAATAACTCAACAACACGTGGCAAACCGTGTGTGATGTCTGCTCCTGCTACTCCACCAGTGTGGAAAGTTCGCATTGTTAACTGAGTTCCAGGCTCACCAATTGATTGGGCAGCGATAATTCCAACAGCCTCGCCCACATCAACTAACTTGCCACTGGCCATTGAGCGGCCGTAGCAACGAGCACATGTTCCAAGTTTTGATTCGCAAGTTAATACTGAGCGAACCTTAATTTCAGTAACACCGTCTTCAATAAGTTCTGTAATTAAACTCATTGAAAGTTCATCATCGCGATGAGCAAGTGTCTCTTGGTTAATTTTTACTTCGTCAGATAAAACTCGGGATGCAACTGTGGTGTCAACAAATTCAACTGGGCGAATTACGCCATCTTGGCCTTTTTCACCAATTGTTACTTTTAGTCCACGATCTGTTCCGCAATCTTCTTCACGGATGATTACATCTTGTGCCACGTCAACTAGACGACGAGTTAAGTAACCAGAATCTGCAGTTCTTAATGCTGTGTCAGCCAAACCTTTACGTGCACCGTGTGTAGAAATGAAGTATTCCAACACAGAAAGTCCTTCACGGAAGTTTGACTTAATTGGGCGAGGAATAATTTCACCCTTTGGATTTGATACCAAACCACGCATACCGGCAAGCTGTCTGATTTGCATCATGTTTCCACGAGCACCAGAGTGAGCCATCATCCATACAGGGTTTGAAATTGGGAAATTCTTTTCCATAGCTTCAGCAATTTCTGCAGTTACTTTGGTCCAGATATCAATTAATTCTTGACGACGTTCAGCATCAGAGATCATGCCTCGTTCAAAATTCTTTTGAACTTTAGCTGCAACATCTTCAGCTTTCTTCAACAACGCATCTTTGCTAGGTGGTTCAAGAACGTCATCAATAGAAATGGTTACACCACTTCGAGTTGCCCAACGAAAACCTAATTCTTTCAAAAGATCAAGAATTTGTGCTACTTGAATCTTTGGATACTTCTCAGTTAAATCAGTAACAACTGCGCCAAGTTTCTTCTTGTCCACAACTGAATTGATAAATGGATAGTTATCAGGCAAAGCTTCGTTAAACAAAGATCTACCCAGAGTTGTTTTAAGAATTAGTGGTTTACCAAATGACCAACCTTTTGGTGTGTCATGTTCGTGAGGTGGGTAAACGTTTCTTAAGCGAATTGTGATTTCAGATTGCAAATCAAGTTCACGTCGGTCATAGGCCATAACAGCTTCTGCCACAGATGAGAAAATTCTTCCTTCACCTTTAGCACCTGCTGTTTGCAAGGTCAGGTAATAAATTCCCAACACCATGTCTTGAGTTGGTGTAGTAATTGGTTTACCTGAAGCTGGAGACAAAATGTTGTTTGAAGACAACATCAAAATACGAGCTTCAGCTTGAGCTTCTGCTGAAAGCGGAACGTGTACTGCCATTTGGTCACCGTCAAAGTCTGCGTTAAATGCAGTACAAACCAAAGGATGAATTTGGATTGCTTTTCCTTCAATTAATAGTGGTTCAAATGCTTGAATACCAAGTCTGTGCAAGGTAGGAGCACGGTTAAGCATTACTGGATGTTCAGTAATTACTTCTTCCAAAACATCCCACACAACTGCACGGGATCTTTCCACCATTCTTTTGGCAGATTTAATGTTTTGTGCATGGTTTAGATCAACAAGACGTTTCATCACAAATGGTTTGAATAGCTCTAATGCCATTTGTTTTGGCAAACCGCATTGGTGCAGTTTTAATTGTGGACCAACAACGATTACGGAACGGCCTGAGTAATCAACACGTTTTCCAAGCAAGTTTTGACGGAATCGTCCTTGCTTACCTTTCAACATGTCTGACAAAGATTTCAACGGACGATTTCCTGGTCCAGTAACTGGGCGACCACGACGACCGTTATCAAATAACGCATCAACTGCTTCTTGTAGCATTCGACGTTCGTTGTTCACGATAATTTCTGGTGCACCAAGATCTAACAATCTCTTTAAACGATTGTTTCTATTAATTACACGGCGATATAAATCGTTTAGATCTGAAGTTGCAAATCTTCCACCATCTAGTTGAACCATTGGGCGAAGATCTGGCGGAATAACTGGAATGGCATCTAGCACCATTGAAGCCGGTGAATTTGTGGTGGCATCAAAAGCGTTAATTACTTTAAGTCTTTTTAGCGCACGGGTTTTCTTTTGGCCTTTTCCTGAGTGAACTACTTCTTTTAACAAAGCAGCTTCTGCTACAAGATCAAAGTTTTCTAAACGACGTTTAATTGCTGCAGCACCCATACCACCGGTGAAGTAGCGACCGTATCTATCGCGCATTTCGCGATACAACATTTCGTCACCTTCAAGATCTTGCACTTTAAGGTTTCGGAAACGATCAAAAACTGAAGCTAGGCGGTCGATTTCAGCATCAATTTTTCTGCGAATTGAATTCATTTCGCGTTCTGCTGATTCTTTTACTTTACGTTTTTGATCAGACTTAGCACCATCTTTTTCTAATGCTTTTAAGTCTTCTTCAAGTTTTTTAGTACGAGCATTAATGTCTGCATCGCGGCGATTTGTAATTTTCTTCTTTTCAGAATCAAGTTTTGCTTCTAATGATGGAAGATCTTCGTGACGTGCATCCACATCAACATCTGTGATCATGTAGGCAGCGAAATAAATTACTTTTTCTAAATCTTTTGGTGCAAGATCAAGTAAGTAACCTAAACGTGAAGGAACACCTTTGAAGTACCAAATGTGAGTTACAGGTGCTGCTAATTCAATGTGACCCATTCTTTCGCGACGAACTTTTGCACGTGTAACTTCAACACCGCAACGTTCGCAAATGATGCCCTTGAATCGAACACGTTTGTATTTACCGCAATAACATTCCCAGTCACGGGTTGGTCCAAAAATCTTTTCACAGAACAAGCCATCTTTCTCAGGCTTTAATGTTCGGTAGTTAATGGTTTCTGGTTTCTTAACTTCACCATGTGACCAGCTACGAATATCAGTTGCAGAAGCTAGGCCGATACGTAATTGATCAAAGTTATTTACATCTAACATTTTTCTATTTCCGCCCTTTTCCTAGTTTCTTAAACTTCTTCTACAGAACTTGGTTCACGACGTGATAAGTCGATACCTAGTTCTTCAGCTGTTCTAAATACGTCTTCATCTGTGTCACGCATTTCAATGGCTTTGCCATCTCCTGACATAACTTCTACGTTTAGTCCTAGAGATTGCATTTCCTTGACAAGAACTTTGAAGGATTCTGGAATTCCAGGTTCTGGAATGTTTTCACCCTTCACAATTGCTTCGTAAACTTTCACTCGACCTAATACGTCGTCTGACTTGATTGTTAATAATTCTTGAAGTGCGTACGCAGCACCGTAAGCTTCCAAAGCCCAAACTTCCATTTCACCAAATCTTTGACCACCAAATTGTGCTTTTCCACCAAGTGGTTGTTGAGTAATCATTGAGTACGGACCAGTTGAACGAGCATGGATCTTGTCGTCAACCAAATGAAGAAGTTTCAAAATGTATTTGTAACCAACTGCAATTGGCATAGGGAATGGTTCGCCACTTCGTCCGTCAAACAAACGAGCTTTTCCATTTGAACCAATTAAACGATCACCATTTGAAGAAGGAAGTGATGCTGACATCAAACCTGTAATTTCAGATTCTCTAGCACCATCAAATACTGGGGTAGCAAGTTTTGTATTTGGTGGAACTTTTCTCATATTTTCTGGAATATTTTCTGCCCACTTTGGTGTGCCTTCAATATCCCAACCTGATTTTGCTAACCAACCTAAATGAAATTCCAAAACTTGACCTAAGTTCATTCGTCCTGGAACTCCGAGTGGATTTAACACAATGTCAACAGGTGTGCCGTCTTCTAAGAAAGGCATATCTTCTGCTGGAAGAATTTTTGCAATAACACCCTTGTTACCGTGGCGTCCTGCTAATTTGTCACCTTCAGTAATTTTTCTCTTTTGTGCAATGTAAACACGAACGATTTGGTTTACTCCTGGACCCATTTCGTCATCATGTTCGCGATCGAAAACTTTAATATCAATTACAGTTCCGCTTTCACCGTGTGGAACCTTCAAAGATGTATCTCTTACTTCGCGAGCTTTTTCACCAAAAATTGCACGAAGCAATCTTTCTTCAGGTGTTAATTCTGTTTCACCCTTTGGTGTTACTTTTCCAACAAGAATGTCTCCTGGCACAACTTCAGCACCGATACGAATAATTCCTCGGTCATCTAAATCTGCCAAAACTTCTTCAGAAACGTTTGGAAGATCACGAGTAATTTCTTCTGCACCTAATTTGGTGTCGCGAGCATCAATTTCGTGTTCTTCAATGTGGATAGAAGTTAACACGTCATCTTGCACAAGTCTTTGATTCAAAATGATCGCGTCTTCGTAGTTGTGACCTTCCCATGGCATGTATGCCACAAGGAGGTTTCGACCAAGGGCCATTTCTCCACCATCGGTACATGGACCGTCAGCTAGAACTTGACCTGCTTTAACTTTTTCGCCTTCTTTAACAATTGGCTTTTGGTTATAAGAGGTTCCTTGGTTTGATCTACGGAATTTTTGAACTTTGTAAGTAGTAGATGATCCATCTTCGTTAGCAACATCAATAGTGTCAGCACTAATTTCAGAAATCACACCAGCTTTTTCAGAGATAACAACATCTCCTGCATCAACTGCAGCGCGATATTCCATACCTGTTCCAACTAATGGAGCTTCAGCTCTAATTAGAGGTACAGATTGGCGTTGCATGTTTGAACCCATCAATGCACGGTTGGCATCATCGTGTTCTAAGAATGGAATCATTGCTGTGGCAACTGACCAAACTTGTCGTGGTGATACGTCCATGAAATCAACATCATCTGGCAGAACAAAATCTACGTCTCCACCTTTACGGCGAACCAAAACTCGTTCTTCAGAGAAAGTTCCATCAGCAGCTAAAGCAGCATTTGCTTGCGCAATAACGTGACGATCTTCTTCATCAGCTGTTAGATAAGAAATTTGGTTAGTAACTTTTCCTTTGCTTACTTTGCGATAAGGAGTTTCAATGAAACCAAATTCGTTAACGCGAGCAAAAGAAGATAGAGAACCAATCAAACCAATGTTTGGACCTTCAGGAGTTTCAATTGGACACATTCTTCCGTAATGAGAAGGATGCACGTCACGAACTTCGAAGCCTGCTCGTTCACGAGAAAGTCCACCAGGTCCAAGAGCTGACAAACGACGTTTGTGAGTTAGTCCTGCTAGAGGATTTGTTTGATCCATAAATTGTGACAATTGGCTGGTACCAAAGAATTCTTTGATTGAAGCAACAACTGGACGAATGTTAATCAAAGTTTGTGGAGTAATTGCTTCCACATCTTGAGTTGTCATTCTTTCTCTTACAACTCTTTCCATACGTGATAAACCGGTACGGATTTGGTTTTGAATTAATTCGCCAACTGTTCTTAATCTTCTGTTACCGAAATGATCAATATCATCAATTTCTACAACCGTTTTGCCACGAGTTTTATTTAATTCTGTAACGCCCGCATGCAATGCTGCAATGTATTCAACAGTGTCACAAATATCATCAACAGTTAATGTGTTTTGTTGTAATGGCAATTGGGAACCAAGTTTTCTGCCAACTTTGTAACGACCAACTTTTGCCAAGTCATAACGCTTGGAATTGAAGTAGTAGTTATCAATTAGGTTTCGGCCACCTTCAATTGTTGGTGGTTCACCTGGTCTCATCTTGCGATAAATATCAACTAAAGCTTCTTCTTGAGTTTGCACTGAATCTTTTGCAAGTGTTTCTAAAATTGTTGGATACTTAGCAAATTTAGTTGCAATTTGATCTGCAGTCATACCAAGTGCTTTTAGTAATACTGTTGCTGATTGTTTACGCTTTCGATCTAGACGAACACCAACTAGATCTTTTTTATCAACTTCAAATTCTAACCATGCACCACGACTTGGAATAACTTTTGCGGTGAAAAGTTCTTTGTCAGTTGTTTTGTCAATTGACTTTTCAAAATAAACACCAGGAGAACGAACTAATTGTGAAACCACAACACGTTCGGTTCCGTTAATTACGAATGTTCCCTTATTAGTCATGATTGGGAAATCACCCATGAAAACTGTTTGTGACTTAATTTCACCAGTTTCATTATTCATAAATTCTGCAGTTACGAATAATGGTTGTGCGTAAGTTACGTCTTTATCTCTACATTGTTCAACTGTATATTTTGCTGGTTCAAATCTGTGATCACGGAAAGATAGTGACATAGATCCCGCAAGATCTTCAATTGGAGAAATTTCTTCAAATATTTCTGTTAAACCAGAAGTTGTTGGAACATCTGTTCTGCCAGCATCAAGTGCAGTCTTTACACGTGCTTGCCATTTTTCATTACCCATTAACCAATCGAATGATTCGATTTGTAAATCTAAAAGATTTGGAACCTCAAGTGGTTCTTTAATTTTTCCAAAAGATAAACGTCCATTTTTTCCTGAAGCTTTGGCTGAAGTTGCCAAGTGGCGTCCTTTCGTCGGAAGGGCACTTTAAAAAAACTTTGGTCGCAAAACAAAACGAGCCCTTGCGGGCTGGGATTTGGGATGCAAAATAAAAGCATACCCGCAAGCCGCTTGCTTGTAACACCCACCTGCCTACTTCGTCAAGTTTGTGGGGTGCGTGGGGCAAATTGTTATCTTCCCGAGACATCCCTCAGGAAAAAGGGTCGCTCACTCTCCAGACCACATTTCGGTCCTCTTTGTTGCCTTGTCTCACTTGAAGAGTTCCCTCTTCCCGAATTTGCCAGTCATTAAGCGATAGTGACCTTGAAATTCCGGCCATTGTTAGATGATCCAAACTTTTGTCCTGCCAGTCAATACGACCCGCATGATCAATCACTGTTGAGGCAATAGCAATTTCATTTTCTTCCTTTACTATTTCAATAACTCTTGATTGCTGAGGCCAATCAATATGAGATGCGGTTGTGAATTCTAAAAAAGTTGAACCATCTGGCCTGGTGTGTATTCCTGATGCATGCCTGTGCACGTGTCCAGCGACCCACGCGATCAAATTCTTGTGTTGATAAAGCTCTTGCAATAATTCATCTCGAATTATTCTTCGAGGTTGACCTTTTGGTGAAAAATCATTAATTAAAGTTGGTGAAGGATGATGGGAGAGTAATACACAGTATTTATCTTTTGCTTCAAGTAATTTCTCTCTAATCCAAATTAGTTGTTTTTCATCTATTGAACCTTGCCAACCACCATGTGGATTAACAGTATCCATCGAAATTAAGCGCACGTTTTCTAAATCATGACACCAGTAGGCCGTATTATTCTCAACATTTTCTTTTGTGAAACCATGCCCAATAGGTTTACCCCCTGAATTTAGATGTGAATCGGCAAATGTCCCGGGGGTATTAAATGCCCGCTTCTTATCAGCTGTGATTTGAGCTTTAGGAAAATCTGTAAAATCTGGATACTTAGCTGGTCCAATTTCAGAAACTGCTTGAGTAACTAATTCCGGGTTATTAAAATCAGATGGTAATGAAACTATTTTTGAATTTCCTATTGAAAAAGTTGATAATTCTTTATTTGCGGCAACTGTGCCTTGGAGAAGTAGGTCATGATTACCAAATGTGGCAAACCAGGGAACTTTCAATCCAGTTGACTTAAACGATGAACGAGCTTTTTCTACCAACCCTTTGATTATTGGAAACCCAAATTTTGTAATTGGTCTATCTAATTTCTCACCTATCGGGGCGCCGTCTGGATGCCAATAAAATTTATCGTAATTTACGTTTTTAGAACCAACCCATTCTGATCTATCGTTATCACCGGAAACTGGATTGACTATCCCACCGTTAAGTGCAGTCATGTACCACTGCGTTTCATTTAATTGTGCATTGTCAGTCATGTCCCCTGTAACTACAACTGCCTCAATTGGATTGTTAGTTAGTGGGCCATTTTTTATTTCGTTTATCGCATCCACCATAGCTGTGACAACTTGAGTGGTGAGAATTTCTTGAGCACGATAGGAACCCATATGACCTACTTTTTCTTTCCATTCACTGTCTGGATCAGATAAGCGATCTAGATATTGCAAACGAGACGGTGATTCTGGATCGCAAACGTGTAAATCTGATAAATGTCCTAAAACAGTTAAGACTCTTCCTTTAGGTAATTCGTTTAGGTGCTGCTGTCCTTGCTCAACAACCAAGTCTTTCCACCCAAGTTCATTGGGCTCACTAAATCCAATTGATCTTTGATCACTTCGACTCATAGATTTAATTTATCCCACATTTGAATAAACATGCCTCTAAACAAATTTAACCCCCAGTAAATTCTGGGGGTTAAATGACTTAATTCATGCTCTAGAACAAAGTGGTGGTGCTCAAAACCAAACCTACAGTTTCGCCATGTTTTGCGAAGATGTAGAAAAAGGCAAGTGCAGCACCTGCTAATGCGATGTCTTTGTTGAACGCAATCATCTCGTTCATTTTTGTCATTGCATCTGTTTCTTTCCAGTATGGGTGCATTAAAAATGCAGTTGGAACTAGAAATGCAAAAATTAATAGTGCGCCAAGATCTGCATAGAAACCAAGTGCAATGTAAGCAGCGCCAAGCAAAATCATCAAACCACTGATGATTGTTGCAGCTTTTGCTGCAGGAACACCTTTAGAAGATGCATAACCTGCCATTGCGGCTGTTTGGCGAAGGTGACCAATTCCTGAGCCGATAAACAACAGTGCGAAAAACAAACGACCTACTAATAATGCTATTTCCATTTAATTAGTTCCTAACATTTTTCTTTCTTTGATGATCAATTTGACCATCTGGATAAGGATAAACCTCAAAGATGTAAAACCCGGTCGATTAAAACCCAAAGTCTCGAAAAAAAAGAATCCCCCAAGAACAGTTTTTGCTGTTCGTGGGGGATTTCTTTATAAATAGTTTGCTATTACTTGATTGTTACTTTTCCGCCTGCAGACTCTAGTAATTCTTTAGCCTTTGTTGCAGATTCTTTGTTAACTTTTTCAAGTACTGGCTTTGGTGCACCTTCAACTAGATCTTTTGCTTCTTTTAGACCTAAGTTGGTTAAGGTACGTACTTCTTTAATAACTTGAATCTTCTTGTCTCCGCCGTCTTCCAAGATGACATCGAATTCATCTTGATCAGAAGAGCCTGAGTCTCCGCCTGCGCCGCCACCAGCTGGTGCTGCTGCGACTGCAACTGGAGCTGCAGCTGTTACGCCAAATGTTTCTTCAAACAATTTAACGAAATCTGCAAGTTCAATCAAAGTCATTTCTTTGAATGCGCCTAATAGATCATCTGTTGCTATTTTTGCCATTTTATTTTCCCTTTTCCTTTATTTAGTTCTCTTGAGATTTCTGTTGCTGCAATGCACCTAAAGCTCTTGCGGTTTTTGCTAATGGAGCGGCTAACAAGTACACAGCTTGTGACAGCGATGCATTCATTGCTCCAGCTAATTTCGCAAGGAGTACTTCACGTGATTCAAGATCTGCCAGACGAAGAATTTCTTTTGGTGAAAGCACTTTGCCATCCATGTATGCACCTTTAATTACAAGTGCAGGATTATCTTTAGCAAAATTCTTTAAACCTTTTGCGGATTCAACTGCGTCACCTTCGATGAATGCAATGGCACTTGGGCCTTTTAGCATTTCATCTAAACCTTCGACGCCAGCAGCTTTTGCAGCCAAACGAGACAAAGTATTTTTAACAACTGAGTAAGTTGTTGTAGGACCCAATGCGCGACGCAATTCTTTTAATTGCGTAACGGTTAGTCCGCGGTACTCAGTCATTACAGTTGCAGTTGATTTGCGGAAATTCTCCGTCATCTCAGCTATAACTGCGGACTTTTCAGCAGTCGCCATTGAGGCTCCCTCTCCTTTTATCAGGCTAGTTTTTACTAAAACCTTTTGAGAAATAAAAAAACCTGATGCGCATATGCATCAGGTTAAGAAGACAAATTAATTTGTCTCTTAAATCTTGATCGCACCTGCGCGGGTTCTCAAATTTCTTTGAGGCTTAGTTTCTAAAAGTTCTATCCTTTAGAAAACCAGCGGTCTTCGGCTTCTTACTTTTCCTAGATTACCCCTGCATATAAGTAGCACTTACTTGCAGGGGTAAAACTAGAGAAATCTAGATGAGGATTTAGTCCTCGGTCTCACTTGATCCTGAGGCGCCCACTTCAACTGGAATGCCAGGTCCCATCGCAGAAGACATAACTGCCTTCTTGATGTAGCGACCCTTTGTTGAGGATGGTTTTGCTCTAGCAATTTCATCAAGTGCTGCGTTGTAGTTCTCAGCTAATTGTTGTTCTGAGAAAGAGGAACGACCAATTGGGAAGTGAAGATTTGAATTCTTATCAATTCTAAATTCAATCTTTCCACCCTTAATATCTGTTACAGCTTTGGCAACATCCATAGTTACTGTGCCTGTTTTTGGGTTAGGCATTAATCCACGAGGTCCTAGTACTTTTCCTAGTCGACCAACTTTTCCCATTAGATCTGGTGTGGAAACAACTGCGTCATAGTCGGTGTATCCACCAGCTACTTTTTCAATTAAGTCATCACTGCCAACTTCATCAGCACCTGCTGCTCTTGCTTCTGCTGCTTTGTCGGCGTTTGCGAAAACGATTACGCGTGCTGTCTTTCCTGTTCCATGAGGCAACAAAACTGTGCCACGAACCATTTGATCAGCTTTTTTAGGATCGACACCTAAAGCCATTGAAACTTCAATGGTGGCATCGAATTTAACAGTGGTTGTTTTTTTCGCTAATGCCGCTGCTTCTAATGCAGTGTGCACCTTGTCGCGATCAACTAACTTTTCTGATTCTCTATATTTCTTGCTGCGTTTCATTTGCCTGCTCCTTATTGATTGCAGTTTGTGGTTTTTAATGAGCCCGCAGAGGCTCTCCCACTCTTAAAAGACACTTTGTCTTTTAAGAAATCTTTTTTCTTAGTCGACGACTGTGATTCCCATTGAACGTGCAGTTCCTTCGATGATGCGTGATGCAGCTTCGATGTCATTTGCGTTCAAATCAGCCATCTTTACGTTGGCAATTTCTTTAACTTGAGACTTAGTAACTTTGCCAACTTTTGTTGTCAAAGGATTACTTGTTCCCTTTTCAATTCCAGCTGCTTTCAATAACAATCTTGCTGCTGGAGGAGTTTTAGTAACGAAAGTAAATGAACGATCTTCGTAAACTGTAATTTCAACTGGAATTACTTGTCCACGGTGTTGTTCAGTTGCTGCGTTGTATGCCTTACAGAAATCCATGATGTTCACACCATGTTGACCCAATGCTGGACCTACTGGTGGTGCTGGGTTTGCTTGACCGGCAACAATTTGTAACTTAATAAAGCCGGATACTTTTTTCTTAGGTGCCATTTTGTTTTCCCTTTTTCTAGTTCTTTTGAATCTGACTAAAGCCGAGTTCAACTGGTGTTTCTCGTCCAAATATTTCGACCAGACCAGTTACTTTCTGTGAATCGATATTGATCTCAGAAACTGTTGCTTGCAATGTGGCAAATGGTCCATCAACAACTGTGACAGAATCTCCCACTGCAAAATCAAGTACTTGAACTTCACGCACAGTTGTAGTTTGACCAGTTGTGGCTGAAACAATTCTTTTCTCAATTCTTGGAGCAAGAATTGCAACAACTTCTTCAAGTTTTAACGGTGATGGTGTGTGAGCATGGCCTACGAAACCTGTAACACCTGGAGTGTGTCTGACAACTCCCCATGATTCATCAGTTAGTTCCATACGAACTAAAACATAACCTGGGAATTTGTTTCTTTTAATTTGTTTTCTTGTTCCAGCTTTAATTTCAGTAATTTCTTCAATTGGAACTTCGACTTGGAAAATGTAATCTTCCATGTTCAAGGAAATAATACGGTTTTCTATGTTGGTTTTTACTCTGTTTTCTAATCCTGCATAAGAATGGATTACAAACCAGTCACCAGCTTGTAGTCTTAAGGAGTCAGCAAAGGCAACAACAGGATCAACATCTTCTGCTGGAGTTTCATCAACTTCTTCAACAACTGCTTCTTCTACTTTTACTTCTTCAACTGGTTGTTCAAAGTTTGGAGAGTCATTAACAATTGGATCAACATTTTCTGGGGTCTCAACAGTGGAAGCAGAAAACATGTCAGCAACAGCAACTGATGCGTTATCAGGTGTTGTTGCAGGTTTAATATCTTCAACGTGCGAGAACGGAGATTCAGTCACAGTTTTTCCTTTATCCTAGTTTCCGAAAATTCTTAAAGTAATTTGTGTAAAAGTAAAATCAAGTGCGGCAATAATTAATGCCACGATAACTACGAAAACTAAAACAATGATTGTGTAATTAATTAGTTGGCGCTGAGTTGGCCAAACTACTTTCTTTAATTCTGAAATAACATCGCGAATAAAATCACGAGCTCTAACAAAAGGATTTTGACGCGCGCCATCCAAAGTTGCGTTAGCAAGTTTGTCAGTCATACTTCGTCCTTTTTCTTTTTGTTTTGGGTCAAAATATTTTGCAGGGGCGACAGGATTTGAACCTGCAACCACCGGTTTTGGAGACCGGTACGCTACCAGTTGCGCCACACCCCTAAGCGCACCAAAAGCTGCCGATCACGCTTAAAAGATAGGCATTCCTCGCACAGCGTCTTCACGCCTGAACGAGTTTACGCCGACACAGTATTTATCTGTCCTAGTGGGTGAAGTCTCGAGGAGAAGTGCCTGACAACATTGGGTTTATGAGCAAAGAAATCTCCGATCGTGTTCACGCCATTGCCGAATCCGCAACTTTGGCTGTAGATGCAAAAGCCAAAGCCTTAAAGGCCTCAGGTCGTCCCGTTATTGGATTTGGAGCTGGCGAACCAGATTTTCCAACTCCTGCACACATTGTTGAAGCTGCACAAAAAGCAGCAACTGAAGTTTCTAATCATCGCTATTCACCAACTCCTGGTTTAGCTCCACTTAGAGAAGCAATTGCCAAAGCTGCAACTAGAGATGATGGTTATGAAATAACTGCTGATCAAGTTGTTGTCACAAATGGTGGCAAGCAAGCAATCTTTAACACTATGGCAACACTTATTAATCCAGGGGACGAAGTTTTATTACAAGCTCCTTATTGGGTTACTTATCCTGAAGTTGTACAAATCTTTGGGGGTAAACCTGTTGTTATTAATTCAGATGAAACTACTAATTACAAAATAAACGTTGCACAATTAGAAAAAGCCTATACGAACAAAACAAAACTACTTATTTTCTCTTCACCATCAAACCCAACAGGAACTGTTTACACCCCAGAAGAAGTAAAAGCAATCGGTCAATGGGCTGTGTCAAAAAATATCTGGGTAATGACAGATGAAATCTATTTGCATCTGATTTATTCTGGTTCACAATTTTCATCCATGCCAGGACTTGTTCCTAAATTAAGAGACAAATGTGTGATCATTAATGGTGTTGCAAAAACATATGCCATGACAGGTTGGCGAGTAGGTTGGACCATTGGTCCAAAAGAATTCACAAAAGCTTCAATTAATTTACAATCACATATGACAAGTAACGTAAACAACATTGCTCAACAAGCAACTATTGCTGCCCTAAATGGTTCCCAAGATGTACTAAAACCAATGTTGGAAGCTTTCTCAAAACGTCGCGAAACCATTGTGAAGATGTTGAATGAAATTAAAGGCGTGGTTTGCCCTGAACCAGGTGGTGCTTTCTACGTCTACCCATCAGTAAAAGGATTACTCGGAAAAACCGTAAACGGTAAAACAATTAATTCATCTCTTGATTTGGCAAATATTGCATTAGAAGAAGTAGATGTCGCATTAGTTCCTGGTGAAGCTTTTGGAACACCAGGTTATGTGCGAATGAGTTATGCCTTGAGCGATAAAGATCTTGTTGAAGGCGTTACCAGATTACAAAAATTATTAGCTTAAAATTTTAAAATTCTTGGTTCAATAGTTAACGCTATTCCAAATTTTTGTAAAACTCCTGAAGTTATTAAGTTAGATAATTCAATAACATCTTCTGCTGTGGCATTTCCTGAATTTGCAATTGCCAATGTGTGCTTGCTGGAAATCATGGCACCACCAAGTCGAAATCCTTTTTCAAATCCAGCTTGCTCAATTAACCAGGCAGCACTAGTTTTAACTTTGCCTGATTGGTTTTCATACATTGGAGCATTGGTTGGAACTTTTTCTTTTTCCATAATTGGATTAATGAAAAATGATCCGACACTGAAAGTGTCATGATCCTTTGAATCAAGAATCATTCCTTTAGATTTTCTAATCGCAAGAATCGCATTGCGTAGTTCCTTAATTGAGACACTTTCTCCTGGATTAATACCTAATGATTCTGCAACTTGTGGGTAATTAGTTATCTTTGAATTCTTATCTCTTTTTAATCTAAAGGTGACATTTTCAATAATAAATCTTGAAGTTAGATTCTTAAGAATAGAGAATCTGTAACTAAATTTAAGTTCCTCATTTGTTAAAATTCTTGATTTCCCAGTTGTTCCATCTACCAGTTGGACAGATTTAATTGAAGAATTAACTTCAGTTCCATAAGCGCCAATGTTTTGAATGGGGGAAGCTCCCACTGTTCCAGGAATTCCTGAAAGAGTTTCCACACCACTCAAACCTTGATCAACAGCATCAGCCACAAAGTCATCCCACAACATTCCAGCTCCTGCATTTATTTCAACAAAATCTCCATCGGTTTTTGCAGAAGAGTTAACCAATTGCATAAAGGCAATTGGTGTTTTAATTTCATGATCTGGAGCAACAATGTTGCTTCCCCCACCAAGAACAAAGAAGTCTTGATTGCCGTATTCGTGTACAAAATCTTGAATATCTGAAGGGCTCTGAATTTCACAAACTGTTGTTGCTAATCCACCAACTCGAAGTGTTGTGTGATCAGAAAGTTTAAATCCTTTGAGTTGTCTCATATTGATTATGTTAATTCAAGAACTATCTTCTGGGACTCAATATTTGAGTTTTGCCTCGATAGTTTTGCAAGATTCGGTCATAGGTTTTCTTAGACTCTTTTTCTCTATATTCAATATCAGAATCGTGATAACCATGATGTCTTTTTTGCTCTACCGGCAAAGTATTTCCTAGGGCTACTAATTTATGTCCCTTACTTCTTAATTCTAGAGACCATTCAAGATCTGCATTTCGATAAAATTTAGCTTTGGAATTGGCAGGAATTTCCTGAGCAATCTTTGTCTTAATGGCAAATAAATAACCCAATAAAATATCTACTTCGCCTTCACCTTTGTCTTCTACACTTCGCCATTCATCATCTAATTTGACTAAAGATCCTTTCCAACCTGCAGCAACAATTTCACCTTTTATTTGGTTGATAAGCGGAGTAATTGCATCACCACTAATTATGGAACTTAAATCCATCACCACACTAAAATCAGCAGGGTTTAACTCAATTAATTTATTGATTGAATTTGCCCATCCAGCTTGTTCTATTGTCTGGGATGTGTGAATAGCAACCAAGTTTTGATTTGTTTTTTCTGTTTCAGCTAGATAGTTTCCAACTAATTCTTTGTTACCCAAATCCAGTGCCAAAATTGAAGCATCTTGTGGCCTATGTGTAAGTAACGCATTTATGCACTCTTTGGTGTCTTCTAGCCAACCATCAACTAGTAAACAAATAGTAACTTTTTTACTTAAACAATCTGGCTTTATTTTTATACTGGCTAAATTCTCAAAAACTTCAAAAGGTGGTTTGACAACTAATTCATAGCCTGCAGGGTTGTCTTTAATTACATAACCTAAGTCTGAAATTTTATCTCGTAATTGATCAGAGAGGGCAAAATCTTTATTCGCACGAGCTTGAATTCTTTGCTCGGCTAAATCAATAACTTCTTTAGGTGCATTCATGATTTAAGAAAGTTGAGCGATTATTAAGGATCTGCCTAAAACTTTTGTGCCATTACAACGAGCCTCTACTGCAATCTTGACCAAATTATCTGCCATTTTTTCTTCAATCTTTGCCCCAAATTCCACATCAGTTCCTTTACCGTCATTTGGCACAACTACTGGTGCAGAAAATTTAACGGAAAAACTTTTCACTGCTGTTATGTCTTTTACCCAATTAGTTACCACTCGACTAGCTACACCCATGGTTAACATTCCGTGGGCGATGATGTCTGGTAATCCCACAGATTTTGCAAAGGATTCATCTAAATGAATTTTGTTGTGATCACCTGATGCATTTGCATATTTTACTAAATCTTGGCGTTGATAATTATGCACAATTTTAGGCAATTCAAACCCAACTTCAACATCGCTGTATTTAATAACTGAGGACATTAATTGTCCGTTCCGCGAGCAATAAGTGTTGCCTTTAGGGTTGCAACTTCATTTCCTGCAGCATCCTTGACATCACTTCTGATGGTGATGAAATCGTTGCCGACTTTAGATTTGATGTCTTCAATTGTGGAAACAATAGATAATTCATCCCCTGCTTTGACAGGTTTTTTGTATTCAAAACTTTGTTCGCCATGAACCACTTTGCTGTAATCAAGACCAAGTTCAGGATCAAAAAGGGCAACTTCCATAGCTCCCATTTGAATGGAAATTAAGAAAGTTGGTGAGGCATAACCTTGTTTAACATAATCATTGTGATCACCAATGGCATCACTGAATGCGTTGATTTTTTCTTGATCAACTTTGAATGTTTCAAAAGAAGGGTACGACCTATTTAGAAACGCTAAGTTAAGTGCCACAGAATATTAAAGTTAAATCTGCTAAAAGTTCTTAGCGAGTTTCTTTATGTTCTGTGTGCTTGTTACAACGTGGACAAAACTTCTTAACTTCCAAACGATCTGGATCGTTACGACGGTTTTTCTTTGTTATGTAATTGCGTTCTTTGCAATCAGCACAAGCCATTGTTATTTTTGGACGTACATCACTTTTTGCCATTTACCTATCCTCCCCTAATACTTTTTTCTCCGTGTAGCGGAGGCGGGAGTCGAACCCGCGACACAACGATTATGAGTCGTTTGCTCTGCCACCTGAGCTACTCCGCTTTGCCCTTGGATCATTCAATCCGAGCCCCAATGCGGAATCGAACCGCAGACCTTCTCCTTACCATGGAGATGCTCTACCATCTGAGCTATTGGGGCTAAGCGACTGTCAAGATAGATTTTAAGCCGCGAAAATTGAGAATACCCGAGGAGTGAGTTACTGCTAATGAGTGGACCAAAATCTCCTTCACTAATTGATATGAAATCAAAAAGAGTAATCATTACCGGAGCCAATTCTGGACTGGGAAAAGAAAGCGCAATTGCGTTAGCCAAACTCGGTGCTGAAATTGTGTTAGCCGTTCGAGATACAAATAAAGGCCAAAGTGTTAAAAATCAAATTCTTAAACAGACTCCATCAGCAGTTATTGAAGTAGCAGAACTTGATCTGATGGATTTGGATTCAGTAAGAAAATTTGCTGCTAATCAATCAACAAAACCAATTGATGTACTACTTAATAACGCTGGAATCATGGCTGTTCCTTTTGAGAAAACCAAAGATGGCTTTGAGTCCCAAATGGGCACAAATCACCTCGGCCATTTTCTCTTAACAGAGCTTTTATTGGATGCCATAAGTAAAGGAACTAATCCTCGTATCGTAAATGTTTCTTCTTCTGCTCATCGCTTAGGCAAACTTAAGTCTGGGGATAAAGGTGAGATAAATGTGAGTAAAGAAAACTACTCGCCATGGACTGTTTATGGAAATTCCAAGCTAGCCAATTTACTTTTTACCAATGAATTGGTGCGAAGACTAAAAATTACTAATTCAAATATCACGGTAGCCGTTGCACACCCCGGATACGCCAATACCAACCTGCAACTTGTTGCCGCAACCAAGAGGTCTGGCTTAAGAAAGAGTGTTGAATTAGCAGTAACAAAAGTAATGAACATCATTTTGGGACAAAGTGCAGCAAATGGTGCTCTTCCACAGATTGCGGCTTGTACTTGGGTCGATATTCAAAGTGGAGATTACTTAGGACCTCGAGGATTGTTTGAATCAAGAGGAAAGCCTAAGAAAGTCAAAATGAATAAGTCTGCTCAAGATATTGAATTAGCCAAGCGCGTATGGCGCACAAGTGAAGAACTGATTGGTGTAACTTTTTTACATGGCTGATAACTCATTCGACATCGTAAGCAAAATTGATCGCCAAGAAGCAGACAATGCTTTAAACCAAGCAAGCAAAGAACTTTCCCAACGCTTTGATTTTAAGAACACTGAAACCGAAATCAAGTGGCTTAACGAATTAAGCGTGGAAATTGAATCAAGCACCGAAGAGCGAGCAAAAGCTGCTTTGGATGTGTTTAAAGAAAAATTGATTAAACGAAGTATTTCTCTGAAATCTTTTAAAGCAGATGACCCAAGAGGTTCTGGAAAAATCTACAAAATCACAGGTAATTTCAATTCAGGCATTTCTCAAGAAAATGCCAAGAAGCTTGCAAAAATAATTCGTGATGAAGGTCCTAAAACTATAAAGACTCAAATCATGGGTGAAACATTAAGAGTCACAAGTAAGTCACGAGATGATCTACAAATTGTTATGCGTTTGGTTGAAAAAACTGAACTTGATTTTGCAACACAATTTACAAATTTTAGATAAACACAAAATAAAATAAGCCCTAACTTTTGTTAGGGCTTATTTTATTTAAGCGTGGTAGCTAGTGGATTTGAACCACTGTAGGCGTGAACCGGCAGATTTACAGTCTGCTCCCTTTGGCCACTCGGGCAAGCTACCTTGATTTTAGTACTTTGGTAATCATACGGTGCTTAAGGTTTTAAGAAGACTGCCCCATCTGTTGTGCCATCATTTCTAATCTTTTTACACGTTCTTGAGTTGGTGGATGTGTTGAAAATAATTTTGCCATTCCGCTTCCTCTAAATGGATGAGCAATCATCATTGATGATGCTGTTTCCATATCTGAAGTTGGTCTCATTGGAGCATTTGAAATTCCTGCATCAATTTTCTGCAACGCACTTGCTAGAGCCATTGGATCTTTTGTCAAAATAGCGCCATCTTCATCAGCAGCAAATTCTCTAGATCTTCCAATTGCTAATTGCAACATAGTTGCTGCCATTGGACCTACGATCATTAAGAAAATTGCGCCAATGGGATTTGATCTTTGAGAATCTCTGCCACCGAATAACCAAAAGAATTGAACCATGCTCATCATCACACTTGCCATAGTTGCTGCAACTGAAGCAGTTAAAATATCTCTGTTATAAACATGTGAAAGTTCATGCCCAATAACTCCTCTTAATTCTCTTTCAGTTAGTAAATTCATGATTCCTTCAGTGGCACATACTGCTGAATTTTGTGGATTTCTTCCTGTAGCAAACGCATTTGGTGATGCGGTGGGAGATAAATAAACACGGGGCATTGGTTGCTTAGCTTGCGTTGCTAAGTCACTAACTATTTTGTATAAAACTGGAGCAGTTTGAGGTGTTACTTGATAAGCACGCATTGCTTTAAGTGCTAAACGATCAGAATAGAAATAAGCAAAACCGTTTATGCCAATTGCAAAAATAAGTCCAAACCAAAGTCCAGATGATCCCCCGAACCAACTGGCAATAACCATCACGAACAGGCCAAGAAAGCCCAACAGAAATATTGTTTTCAAAGTGTTGGTGGAGCTACGCATAATCTCGAAGTTTTCCTTTTCTAAGAAAAATGTCTTTAATTATTTGTATCGGATAACTACAATTTTCGCCACTGCACACCCCTAAGTTGACCTAAGGCGAGCAATACCTGGAAGTTGCCTAGACTTAACGCAACGAGAATTCCGCTTCCCATCCAGAAAACGTGGCAATTTGAATACTGCTGAACAAAGATCTAGATATAACTCTGGGCTTTTGGCCGGAGTTGGCGCATATCTAATTTGGGGGGTCGTTCCTCTTTATTGGCAGTTATTAAAACCTGCTTCAGCTCCAGAAATCCTCGCTCACCGTGTTGTCTGGTCCCTTGGATTGCTTTTGGTAATTGTTTACTTTCGAAATTTGATGGATGAAGTAAAAGCAGCGTTTTTCAACAAACAGAAGATGATTCTGCTTTTCTTCGCATCAATTTTGATCACTATTAACTGGGGTGTTTTTATCTGGGCGGTAAATAACGGTCACGTGATTGAAACATCCCTTGGTTACTTTATTAATCCTTTAGTGTCTGTAGCCCTAGGAGTAATTGTCCTTAAAGAAAGACTTAGAACTTTACAAAAAGTTGCAGTTGCATTGACTTTTATTGCAGTAACTTTCTTAACTATAACTTTAGGTCATCCCCCATATATCGCACTGAGTTTAGCGTTTTCATTTGGTTTTTATGGTTTAGTAAAGAAAATGGCTAACGTAGATGCGATCCCTAGTTTAACAATCGAAACTTTGATGTTAACTCCATTTTTTTCAGCATTTCTATTTTATTTAAATAGTAAAAATGATTTAAGTTTTGTAAACCACGGACCAACACATTCCTTTTGGTTGGCAACTGCAGGTGTAGTAACTGTAATTCCTTTATTGCTTTTTGGAACAGCAGTAGTAAGAATTCCATTAGTTGTTATTGGTTTACTACAAGCTCTTGGTCCAATTTTGCAATTCTTAATTGGTTACTTTGCATTTAATGAACCCATGATCACTGCACGTTGGATTGGTTTCTTAATTGTGTGGCTAGCTGTTTCGGTATTTAGTTATGACGCTATAAGAACTTATAGAATTAATAAAAACTAGCTATTTCTTTTCGTTAACCATTCTGCAAACTGCACTAAAGCATCACGAGCACTTCCTTTAGGAACTGAATCTAATGAAGTCATAGCTTGATCAATCAGGCTTTCTAAGTGAAGTGCTGCGACATCAAATCCACCCAAGTTCGTTACTTTGTCAATAATGGTTTGTATTAACTCAGGATTTTTCCGCACTTCAACTAGTAATTGATTTAACGTTTCTTCTTTGTCTAATGAAAGTGCTGAAAGCACAGGTAAGGTGTGAATTCCTTCAAGTAAGTCTTTCCCAATCATTTTGCCTGACTTGGCAGAATCACCTTTTAGATCAAGAATGTCATCAGAAATTTGAAATGCTAGCCCAATATTTTGTGCATAATTACTTAAAGCTGTTGTGACAACATCGTCTGCTCCAGATAAATATGCGCCAAGTGCAGCTGAAGTTTCAATCAAAGAACCTGTTTTTTGTTTCAATACTTCCAAGTAATGCTTAATCGGATCACTGTCTCCAGCACCCATTGCTTCACGAATTTGACCTTCGCAAAGTACTGACAAAGTATCTGCCAAAGTTGTCACAACGTGAGGACCTAACTCAGCTGCAATTGCTGATGCTCTAGAAAATAGAAAGTCTCCCGCCAAGATTGCATTTGAGTTACCAAATTTTGCGTTCGCAGACTCAACACCTCGTCGTAAAAGTGCTTCATCCATAACATCATCGTGATAAAGCGTTGCCACGTGAATAAATTCAATTGCAGCAGCAACTTTTGCTAAACGATCTATATCAGGTTTTCCAAACTGAGCAGAAAGAAAAACTAATACAGGCCTAATTCTTTTTCCACCAGCTAGCAGTAAATGTTGGGTAATTTCAGTTAAAGGATTATATGGGGAGGCAGATTCTATTTCTAAGAATTCTTCTGTTCTTTTTATTCCTGTGCTCAAAAACTCTTTTAATTTTTCGTCTCCAATTAAAATTTCAGGGACATTAACTTTACTCATCGAAGAAACACTGACGCAGAGCTAATTAAGTCAATAATCACTTGAGGAAATAGTCCTAAAATTATTGTAACTAATGCACTTGCAGTTATGGCAATTGTTGTGAAAACACTTGGCACAACTACAAATGGTCCATCAGGAATTGGTTCACTAAAGAACATTAAAATAATTACCCTGATATAAAACACTGCAGCAATCACACTTGCCAAAACTCCAACCAAAACTAATGCGGTAGCCCCACCAGAAATCGCTGCGGTAAAGACACCAAACTTTGCCGTGAAACCACTGGTTAATGGAATTCCTGCAAATGACAACATAAATAAAGACATAAGAGCAGCAACTAGTGGAGATTTCTTTCCTAAACCTTTCCAACGAATCAAGGTTGAGCTTTCTCCAGCTTGTTCTCTAATCAAAGTAAGAAGGGCAAATGCACCGACGGTGGCAAATGCGTAAGCGATCAGATAAATCAATACCGCAGCAATAGCCGGTCTATTTGTTGCTGAAAATCCAACCAAAATAAATCCACCGTTTGAAATAGATGAGTAAGCAAGCATTCTCTTAAAATCTGATTGCGCTAATGCAATAACACTTCCTACAACCATTGTTAATCCTGCAACAGCCCAAATTAATGGCCGCCAATCCCAAACCAGTGCGCCGAATGCAACGTAGAAAACTCTGAGCAATCCACCAAATGCTGCAACTTTTACCGCACCTGCCATAAATGAAGTTACTGGAGTTGGAGATCCCATGTAAACATCTGGTACCCATTGATGAAACGGAACAGCGCCAACTTTAAATAACATTCCAACGGCAACAAGGGCGATTGCAGCAGTTAACAAACCTGGTGAATTATTTGCAGAACTAATACCATTTGAAATTTGGCCAAACTCTAATGAACCGGTGTATGCGTAAGTTAAAGCACTTCCAAAAAGCAAAATACCGCTAGCAAGAGCACCTAAAATAAAATACTTCAAAGAAGCTTCCTGGCTAAGTAATCTGCGACGTCTTGCCAAACCAGCTAATAGGTAAAGAGGCAAGCTCATAACTTCTAATGCCACAAAAAGTACTAATAAGTCATTTGCAGTAACAAATAAAAGCATTCCTGAAATTGAGAAAGTAAATAATGGCCAAATCTCAGTCTGAGTCCAACCTAATTTTGTAACGGTTTTTTCTTCTTCCCCACCTGGCAAAGTAGAAGCTCTGGCAGCAAAAGCATCCCCCAGTGGATCAACTTTCGATTCAGCAAATAACAGCGCACTCAAGGTAGCAACTAACAAAATTGTTCCCTGCAGAATCCAACCTGGTCCATCTAGTGCGACTGTGCCATTTGCCACAAGTGCGCGACCATTTGGTCCAGACTGCAGAGCGACTGCAAAGAATGCAAATAAAAGTGAAGTGAAAACAATAATTAAGTGAGCAAATCTTCTCTTCTCAATTGAGACAAATGCTTCAACTAATACACCTAAGCAAGCAGCAAAAAACATAATCAAAATCGGTGATAATAAAGCGTATTCAAAGCTAGGTGTTGGAATCGAGTTTAAAACCGTTTGAATCATTTGCTCACCACTTTTTCGATTATTGGTTGAGGATCTGTTACCCCTACATATGTCATGGTGTTTGCAATTGATGTTTCAGCGATTTTGATAATTGGAGCTGGATAAAAACCAAATAAAACAGTTAAAACAACAATTGGAGACAGAATTAAAATTTGCTTCTTATTCAGATCAATAATGTTTTTCGAATCCTTATTTTCATTGCCAGTAAACACTCTTTGGTATAACCACAGCATGTAAACAGCTGCCAAAACGATTGCAAGAGTGGCGATTATCGCTGGAATTTTGTATACCTGGAAAGTTCCAGTTAAGACCATAAATTCTGCAACAAAACCTGCCATTCCAGGTAAGGCAATTGAGGCTAACCCTGCAATAAGAAATAGTCCAGTCATAACTGGCGCTGCTTTTGTTAAGCCACCAAAATTTTGAATTAATGAATTATCTTTTTGTCTAATTAGATAACCTGCAGTTAAAAATAATCCAGCAGTTGAAAGACCGTGTGCAACCATATAGATAGTTGAACCAATCATTCCAATGCTTGTGAAAGAGAAAATTCCCATCACAATAAATCCAAAATGAGAAATTGAAATATAGGCAAAAGTTCTCTTCATATCCTTTTGAGCAATCGCAATAAGTGCACCATAGATAACACCGAATACTGCAAATCCAATAATGGCTGGTGCAAATTCTTTTGAAGCGTTTGGAAAAATTGGTAACAAAATAGCTAACATTCCATAGGTTCCAACTTTGTCTAAAATTCCAATCAACATCGTGGAAGTTCCCGGTGTTGCTTGTTCAGCAGTATCGGGTAGCCAAGTATGTCCTGGAACCATTGGAGCTTTTAAAGCAAATGCAAAGAAGAAACCTAGAAACAACCAACGCTCAGTCCAGATATCTAAATTAAGCTCATTGCTCAAAGCAGAAATTGAAAATGTGCCCCGACCAAGTTGAGTTGCTGCGGCGAAGTACAACCAAATTAAGGCGGCTAACATTACTAAACCGCCTGCTAGTCCAAACAAAATGAATTTAAGTGCAGCAGCATTCTTTCGCGGGCCACCAAATCTTCCCACTAAGAAAAATATTGGAATAAGCATTGCTTCGAAAACTACATAGAACAAGAACAGATCTCTAGCTAGAAATACTGCGAGGGCACTTGCTTCGATCAAGAGAATCCACATCAAGAATTCTCTATTTTTCTTTTGCACTTCATGCTCTGTTGCAAGAATTACGATTGGCGTTAAAACTGCCGTCAAAGCAATTAAGACTAAGGAAATTCCAGTTAGTCCTAAGTGAAATGAAATTCCAAATACTGGAATCCAGTCAAAAGAAATGTCAAACTGAGTAGCAGCATTTGATGAAGTGTCGAATTGTAAAGCTACAACAATTACAAATAAAAGAGTGATCAAGGATGAATAAAGTGCTATTTGCTGATCTTTAAAAATTACATACTTTTTAGGTATAAACAACAGAACCGAAGCAATTAGAGGAATAAGAAGAATTATGAGTAACCATGGAAAATTCATTTATAGTCTCACAATCAATAACACAATAACTAATATGGCTGTACCAAGAACTATTGACATAGCATAAGAACGAACATAGCCTGTTTCACTTTTTCTTAATCTTGAAGAAATTCCACCAGTAAATAGTCCTAGTCCATTTACAAATCCATCAATAACAGATTTATCAAAAATATTAAGGGCTTTTGTTATGACTTGACCTGGTCTCATTAATAAAGCTTCATTCATTACATCGCCATATAAATCTTTTCTCGCAGCCGTTACAGCAAATGAAACTTTTTTAGGTGCAACCTTGGCAATTTTTCGATATTGCCAAATTGCAGCTAATACTCCAATTGCTACAACGCTTAAAGTAATTATGGTGATTGTTTGAATTGAAAATGGAGGTTCTGGTTCCACAAATCCAGTTACAGGTTCTAACCAATGTTCAAACATATGGTTGTTTGTCAGAATAATTCCCATCGATGCAGCACCAATTGATAACACAATCATTGGCAAAGTCATTGAAAGTGGTGATTCATGTGGATGAACATCGTCTTCCCAGCGCGGCTTGGAGAAAAATGTCATTACCACCATGCGAGTCATGTAAAAAGCTGTTAATCCTGCACCGAATAAAACAGCAGCACCAGCCCACCAAGAATGACTTAACGCAGCTTCAATGATGTGATCTTTGGAATAAAAACCTGCAAATGGAGGAATTCCTATAATTGCTAAATAGCCAATAAAGAAGGTAATTGTTGTAAAGATCATTACTTTCGATAATCCGCCGTAGCGTCGCATGTCTACATTGTCATTAGTTGCATGCATTACTGAACCTGCGCCAAGAAACATAACGGCTTTAAAGAAACCGTGTGTGATCAAATGCAAAATTGCAAATACATATCCAATAGGTCCTAAACCAGCAGCCAAAACCATGTAACCAATTTGACTCATGGTGGAACCAGCTAATGACTTCTTAATGTCATCTTTGGCCGCACCGATAATTGCACCCATTAAAAGGGAAATTGCACCGATAACAATAACCGCGGTTTGAGCAATTTCACTGGCATTAAATATTGAAGCGCTTCGAACAATTAAATAAACTCCAGCAGTAACCATTGTTGCGGCATGAATTAATGCCGAAACGGGAGTTGGCCCTTCCATTGCATCCAATAACCAAGATTGGAGTGGAAATTGTGCTGACTTACCACATGCAGCAAGAAGTAGTAATAAACCAATTGTTAAAGAAACCCATGCAGGTGCCCCTGCTACACCTTCATTTACATCACTAAATGAAACCGATCCAAACACGATAAACATAGTCATGATTGCAAGTGATAAACCAAAATCTCCAACACGATTTGCTACAAATGCTTTTTTCGCCGCAACCGCTGCAGTTGGCTTATGTTGCCAAAATCCAATTAACAAATATGAAGCTAGACCAACACCTTCCCAGCCAACATAAAGAAGTAGATAATTGTCTGCCAAAACCAGTAACAACATTGCGGCAACAAACAAATTTAGATAAGCAAAAAATCTTCTTTGGTTTTCATCATGAGACATGTAACCCAAGGAATAAATATGAATTAAAGTTCCCACAAAAGTAATTAATAAAACAAATGAAATTGATAGTTGATCTAGTTGCAATGCGAAATCGACTTTAAATCCAGCTGCAGGCACTGCTAGCCATTCATAAACAGTAGTAATTACTGCTCTTTCTTCTTCAGGTCTAGCAAGCATTTGTAAGAATTGCCAAAATCCAATTAGAAATGAAGAGGCTGAGGCGCCAATTGCCATCCAGGGACCAAATTTATTTGTTCTGTTTCCCAAAGAAAGTAGCAATGCAGCACTTAATGCTGGCAAAGCAATAACAGCGGCAATCACTTTTTCTCTTTTCCTATTACCAACGAAGCAAGCTTGCTTCGTCAACCGAAGCTGAATTTCTAGTTCTAAAGATTGTTAAAATAATTGCTAAACCAATAACTACTTCAGCTGCTGCTACAACCATCACAAAGAATGCTGCAGTTTGGCCATCAAGATTTCCCCACACTCGAGCCCCTGTGACAAATGCAAGATTTGCAGCATTAAGCATCAACTCAACAGACATAAATGCCACAATGGCATTTCGTCTTAAGAGAACTCCAAGAGCGCCAATTGAAAAAATAATTCCTGATAAAACTAAATATGCATCTGGATTCACTTGTCACCTTCTTCTTCACTTGAGACAAGGCCTAGTCCTTCAGAAATAATCTGAACTTCATTTAAGTCACTCTGGTTAATGTTCTTAACTGCTCCACGAGCAACAATTGGTCCCGGTAATGAAATTTCTGAAACAGAACCATCGGGTAAAAGTGCTGGAGTGTCAACTGAATTGTGTCGAGCATAAACACCTGGAGAAGGAAGTGGACCTTTATAGTTTCCGCTAGCAAATAATTCTTTTGCCAAGATTGCTTGGGTTTTTCTTGGTGAGGTTCTTTCCTTGTGTGCAAGTACCATCGCGCCTACTGCTGCTGTAATAAGAAGTGCAGATGTTAATTCAAAAATCAAAACATATTTACCAAACAACAAGGCAGCAATTCCTTGGACGTTTCCACCATAAGTAGAATCAGCATTCACTAGCTCTGCTGCTTGAATTGAGAAAGAATTTCCTAATAACAAAACCAGTGCAATAACCAAGATCACGCCTGCCAAAATTCCAACTCTTCTTTGACCTTTAATGGTTTCTATTAATGAGTCTGAAGCATCTACTCCAACAATCATCAAAACAAATAGAAAGAGCATCATTACTGCTCCGGTGTAAACGACAACTTGAGCTACCCCTAAAAATGGTGCCGATTGCAAGACATACAAAACAGCTAAATTAATCATGGTCAAAGCAACCCATAAAGCACTGTGTACTGCTTTATGTGAAATCAACATTCCGATCGCACCCAAAACCGCTAAGCCTCCACATAACCAAAAAACAAATGGTTCAAATGAAATAGCAGATTCATTTGCAATTTCAGCAAGTTTTAGAACGGAGCGAATCATTTAAACTTATGCCCCTTGATTTTTCTGTTTGTAAATTTCAGCTTCTGCAAATTGTTCAGCAGAAGCTCCCTTTACTTTTCCGTCGTAATAATCCTGCGCCACGTAATCATCGATCATGGAATGAGGAGGTTGCGCCATTCCGGGAAGAATTGGAGCAAGTAAATCTTCTTTTTCATAAATCAATTTTGTTCTTGAATTATCTGCTAATTCATATTCATTAGTCATAGTTAAAGCTCTAGTTGGACAAGCTTCAATACAAAGACCGCATCCAATGCATCGCAAGTAATTAATTTGATAAACGCGACCATAACGTTCACCTGGAGAAAATCTGTCGCCTTCATCATTTGAAGCACCTTCAACATAAATTGCATCTGCAGGACAAGCCCACGCGCAAAGTTCGCAGCCCACACATTTTTCTAAACCATCTGGATGACGATTTAATTGATGTCTGCCATGAAATCTTGCTTGCGTTGGAACTTTCTCTTCTGGATATTGTTCGGTCGTTACTTTTCTAAACATTGACAGAAAAGTGGTACCGAATGCTCTCATCATTTGTGGTAACTCAGCCATTTAATACCCCTTGTTTGTTTGCATTTGGTTCAACTAAAACTTGTCCAGGCAGTGGAGGAACAGGATGTCCACCTGCAAATGGATTTACTTCTGTGATCTCAACTGTTAATTCTTCTTTGGCAACTTCAGCATTAGCTTTTCGCCAATCAGCAATGAATACGGCAAGTGCTACTGCAATTAAAGGTAATCCTAAAAATGCGATCGTTTGACCTGTTGGTAAATCAAGTGAGTTTCTTAATCCCCTAGTAATTGCCACTATTGCAATCCAAGCAAGTGAAGCTGGAATCAAAATTTTCCAACCTAAATTCATAAACTGGTCGTATCTAAACCTAGGTAGTGTTCCTCGAATCCAGATAAATACAAACAAGAAAACAGCAATTTTGCTAAAGAACCAAATTAACGGAATCCAACCTTCATTAACTCCTGGAATTAGTGAGATAGGAAATGGTGCTCTCCAACCACCTAAGAAAAGTGTTGTGGCAAGAGCAGAAACTGTCACCATATTTATGTATTCAGCTAAGAAAAATAGTGCGAACTTCAGTGAGGTGTATTCGGTGTGAAAACCTCCTACTAATTCTCCTTCTGCTTCAGGTAAATCAAATGGTGCTCTGTTGGTTTCACCCACCATTGAAATTACGTAAATTAAGAATGAAGGAAGTAGTAACAAGATGTACCAAGTTCTTTCTTGAGCAGCAACAATTTGAGAAGTACTCATTGAACCGGCGTAAAGAAAGACTGCGACAAATGAAAGACCCATTGCAATTTCATAAGAAACCATTTGTGCAGAAGATCTCAAACCACCCAGCAGTGCATAAGTTGAACCAGATGACCAGCCAGCTAGCACAATTCCATAAATTCCCACGCTAGCAATTGCTAATACATAAAGAACACTTACTGGAAAATCTGTTAACTGCAATGGAGTTATAACGCCAAAAAATGAAACTTCAGGACCAAAGGGAATAACGGCAAAAGTCATAAATGCAGTTGTTGCAGAAATAATTGGAGCCAAGATATAAACAACGCGATCAACTGTGAAAGGAATTACATCTTCTTTCAGTGCAAGTTTCACACCATCCATCAACCCAATTAAAACTCCACCTGGGCCTACTCTGTTTGGGCCAACGCGCATTTGCATTCGAGCAACAATTCTTCTTTCACCCCAAATTGCCAACAAAGTTAAAACCACAAGGGTAACGAAAACAACGAGTACCTTAATTAGTGTGATCCACCAAGGATCAATTCCAAATGCACTTAATTCAACGTTAGGCAAGATTCTCATTAGAAACTTCCCTTTTTAATTGTTACAACATCGCCCTCTTTGGCGCCAAGTTTTGATTTAACTTTACTGTCGTGGTTATTTGATGGAATCCACACGACATCATTAACCATCTCAATAATTTCTAGTTTGATTGTTATTGAACCTCTTGAATTAGAGATAATTACTTTTTCTCCATTTTCAAGCTTGTTGTCTGTTGCTGTTTTCTCACTCATGTGAGCAACAACTGGTCTTTGAGTTCCAGCTAAATGCTCTTCACCCTTTTGTAATGCGCCATCATCAAGCAGCAGATTCCAGGTGGACAATATTGCATTGCCAACACTTGTTTTTGCTGCGTCTTTTGTGGCAACAGTTGGTTTCACTAATTTGTTTCCATTCCAACTACCAAAAGATGAAAGCTCTTGTCTCAACTCTTCAATTGTTTGTAACCCAAAATCCAAACCTAGGCTTTCTGCAATCATTGCCAAAACTCTTGCATCAGTTAATGCATTTGTTGAAGTAATGGCTCTGCCAAAAGGTCTTGGACGACCTTCCCAGTTAATGAATGTTCCAGACTTTTCAGTAACAGGAGCTACAGGAAGTGAGACGTTGGCGTAGCGAGTTAATGAATTTTCTTGAATTCCTAAAGTGATAACAAAATCAACTGAGTTAATTGCTAGACCTAAAGCTTGAGGATCTGGTGCATCAAGAACATCAAGGCCAGCAATAACTAAAGCTTTTAATTCTCCATTAATTGCGGCCTGAATAATTTCAGCATGATTTCGACCAGGCTTACTTGGAATATCAGAACCATTTACTCCCCAAATAGCACCAACTTCGCTACGAGCACTTGATTCAGTTACTGGTCTTGCTCCCGGCAATAAGTTTGGCAATACTCCAACTTCAACAGCGCCTCTTTCACCTGCTCTTCTGGGAATCCAGGAAAGTTTTGAATTAGTTTTTTCAGCAACTTCAATTACTGCACTTAAAGTTCCTTCAGTTGCTGCTGCTCTTTCGCCAACTAAAATTATTGAATCTTGAGCAATTTCTAATCCACGTAATACTTTTGCTTCATCACCTGGTTTTGTCGCAACAACTTCAGCATTTATTTTTTCTAGACCACGAGATAAATAAGGCGCGATTGCGATTATGTTTATGTTGCCCTTTTCGGCAGCTTTTCTTAAGCGTAGGAAAACAATTGGTGATTCTTCTTCTGGTTCAAAATTAACTAGTAAGACATTTTGTGCTTTTTCTAAATCTGCATAAGTAACTGTTCCAGCAGATCCAGCAACAACACTTCCTAAGAAGTCTTGCTCCTCTGCACTATTCACTCTGTTTCTAAAATCAATATCGTTAGTTTCTAGAGCAAGGCGAGCAAATTTGGAATATGCGTAAGCATCTTCCAAAGTAAGACGTCCACCTAATAAGACACCGACCTTGCCTTTGGCATCTTTTAATCCTTTAGCTGCAAAATCAATTGCATCTGGCCATAAAGCATCAACTTGGTTTCCGTCTTTTGTTCTTACTTTTGGTTGGGTTAAGCGATTAGTTTTCAAATAGCTAAATGCAAAGCGACCTTTATCGCAGTTCCAATCTTCATTAACTGCTGGATCTTCCCAAGCAAGTCTGCGCATTACAGTTTCTCGTCGATAATCAGTTCTCAAAGAACAACCAGAAGCACAATGTTCGCAAGTTGTTGGAACTGAAACTAAATCAAATGGTCTTGATCTAAAACGATATGAAGAACTAGTTAACGCTCCTACTGGACAAATTTGCACAGTGTTTCCAGAAAAATATGAATTAAATGGTTCATCTGTGGCAATACCAACTTGTTGCTTGGCGCCTCTCTCTAGTAATTCAATAAAAGGATCTCCTGCTATTTCTTCTGAGAATCTGGTGCAACGTGCGCATTCAACGCAACGTTCTCTATCAAGCAAAATTTCTGTACTTAATTCAATTGGTTTAGGGAAAGTTCTTTTCTCGATATCAAATCTTGATTCAGCTCGACCTGCTGTCATTGCTTGATTTTGTAATGGGCATTCTCCACCTTTATCGCAAACTGGGCAATCAAGTGGATGATTAATTAGTAGAAATTCCATAACTCCGGCTTGTGCTTTTTCAGCAACTACAGAAGTCATTTGTGTTTTAACAACCATTCCTTCAGTTAAAGGAATTGCACATGATGGTTGTGGTTTTGGCATTCCTTCAATTTCAACTAAACACATACGACAAGCAGCAACAGGTGCAAGAGCAGGATGATCACAAAATCTAGGAACAAAAGTTCCCATTCTTTCTGCAGCTCTAATAATTAGTGTTCCTTTAGGAACTTGAACCTGAATTCCATCAATGGTGGCAGTGATCTGATTTTCAGTATTTGTTTGTTTATTGTCTGAAGTTAAAGTCATTTACACACCTGCCTTATCAAAAATAGTTGTGGCACTTGGTGGAAAAGATGCATCAGCTGAAGTTCTGGTTGCTTCACGGAATTCGTCAGCAAAATATTTCATAGCTCCTGGAAATGGTGTTGCTGCAGCATCACCGAGTGCGCAGAATGATCTGCCCGCAATTTGGCCGCACACATCATTGATTACTTCTAATTCTTCTTCTTTGCCTTTACCGTGTTCAAACTTTTCCAAAACTCCAGTAATCCAATAAGTACCTTCACGACATGGAGTGCATTTGCCACATGATTCGTGTTTATAAAATTCAAGCCATCTAGTTACTGCTTTTACAACACTTGTGGTGTGATCAAACATCATTGGTGTTCCTGTGCCAAGCATGGTTCCTGCAGCAGCTAAATCTTCATATGTCATTGGAATATCAATGTGATCTGGTGTCAACATTGGAACAGATGATCCACCAGGAATCCAAAACTTTAATTTACTTCCCTTGCGCATTCCTCCGGCATAATCAAGTAGTTCACTCATTGTTGTGCCAAGGGCAGCTTCAAAAATTCCAGGTCGATTAACGTGACCTGAAACTGCAAATAATTTAAATCCAGGAGATTTTTCTGTTCCCATTGATTTAAACCAGTCAGCACCATTCAAAATAATTGAAGGAACACTTGCCAAAGTTTCAGCATTATTTACAACTGTTGGAGATGCATAAAGTCCTGCAACTGCTGGAAATGGTGGCTTTAATCTTGGTTGACCGCGTCGACCTTCTAATGAATCAAGTAGTGCGGTTTCTTCTCCGCAAATATAAGCACCAGCACCTGCATGAACTACAACTTCTAAATTAAATCCAGATCCTTGAATATTTTTACCTAGTAAACCTTCTGCATAAGCTTGTTCAACAGCATTCATCACTCTTCTTATTACGTGTGGAACTTCTCCACGAATATAAATAAAGGCATGATTTGCTCTAATTGCATATGAAGCAATTGCAATGCCTTCAACTAATGCGTGAGGATTAGCAAGCATCAAAGGAATATCTTTGCAAGCTCCAGGTTCTGATTCATCTGCGTTAACAACTAGGTAATGAGGTTTACCGTCATTTTGAGGGACAAAAGACCACTTCATTCCAGTTGGAAAACCTGCTCCACCACGACCACGTAAACCAGAATCTTTAACAATTCCAATTACTTCATCTGGTGTCAATTTTAATGAATTCTTTAGTGCAACATAACCACCGTGTTTTTTATAACTTTCAATTTCAAATGATTTTGGATCATCCCAATGGGCGGTAAGAATAGGTGTCAATGCCATTTTATTTTGCACCCTTTCCTGCTGGTGCAGACATTTTTCTTTCTTTCGCAACTCTTAAACCAGCAAGCATCGAGTCATCAGCTAAAGGTGATTCTTGATATTTACCATCATTGATGCCAGCTAAAACTCTTTGTGAATCTGAAATGGAAGTAATCTGCACACCTCGTGTTGATTGAACTGGTGCACCAATTTTTAGTTTGTCAATTAAATCTCTTAAAAGTGTTGGATTCATTGAATCCATAAATTCCCAATTAACTGTCATTACTGGTGCCACGGTGCAAGCTGCTTGGCATTCAATTCTTTCTAAAGTAAATAGTCCATCAGCAGTTGTTTCATCGTGGCCAATTCCTAAAGTATCTGTCAATTCTTTCCACAAATCATCGCCACCAAGTAGTGCACACAATGTGTTTACACAAACACCTATGTGATGTTTACCCATGGGAAATCTTTTGTACATTGTGTAAAAGGTTGCCACTGCTGCAACTTCTGCGGGAGTTAAATCTAAAACTTTTGCGCAAACTTGAATTCCAGCTGGAGAAACCATTCCTTGAATTGATTGCACATAATGAAGCATTGGTAATAATGCTGATCTTCTTTCAGGATATTTTGCAGCTAAAGTTTCTAAAGTTTTAATATCTTCTTCAGTGATTGCTTTTACACTCATCGATCAACACCACCCATCACAGGATCAATTGAGGCAACAGCTGCAACGATGTCGGCGACTTGACCGCCTTCTCCCATTGGGCCAACTGCTTGCAAATTATTAAAGGATGGATCACGGAAATGAACTCGATAAGGTTTTGTGCCGCCATCACTAACTACTAGCGCACCAAGTTCACCTCTTGGAGATTCAATTGCGACATAGGCTTGTCCTGCTGGAACTTTAAATCCTTCTGTAACAAGTTTGAAATGATGAATCAAAGATTCCATTGATTGGCCCATAATTTTTCTGATGTGATCAAGTGAATTACCTAAACCATCTGAACCCAGAGCTAATTGAGCAGGCCAGGCAATTGATTTATCTTCAACCATTACTGGTCCTGGTTTTAAACGAGCAAGAGCTTGTTCAACAATTTTTAATGATTCATTCATTTCACGCATTCTGATTAAGAAGCGACCGTAAGTATCACTGGTGTTTTCTGTGATCACATCAAATTCATAATTTTCATAACCACAATATGGTTGTGTTTTTCTTAAATCCCAAGGTAAACCCGTTGATCTCAACACTGGTCCAGTAATACCAAGTGCCATACAACCAGTTAAATCAAGAACTCCCACACCTTTTGTTCGAGCAGTCCACACTGTGTTATCAACCAAAATATTATAATTATCTTTAAATCTTTTTCTTAATAATTTAATTGTTTCTTCAATTTTCTTTTCAGCTCCTGCTGGAAGATCTACTGCAACGCCTCCTGGTCTAACATAAGCCATATTCATTCTTAAACCTGTGATCATTTCGAAAAGATCAAGAATTAATTCTCTATCTCTAAATCCATTTGTCATTGCAGTTAAAGCACCAAGTTCCATTCCACCAGTTGCTAGAGCAACAAGGTGAGAAGAAATTCTGTTTAACTCCATGAGCATAACTCGAATGGTGTTAGCTCGTTCTGGAATTTGATCAGTAATTCCTAATAACTTCTCAACTGCTAGACAGTATGCTGTTTCATTAAAAATTGGTGCTAAATAATCCATACGTGTTACATAAGTGGTTCCTTGAACCCAAGAACGAAATTCCATATTTTTTTCAATACCGGTATGTAAATAACCAATTCCACAACGAGCTTCAGTTACTGTTTCGCCGTCTAATTCAAGAATTAAGCGAAGCACTCCATGTGTGGATGGATGTTGTGGTCCCATGTTGACAACGATTCGCTCGCGTTCACCATTTGGTGCACCAAGAACTGTGTCCCAATCTCCACCAGAAAGTGTGTAAACACGTCCTTGTGTTGTTTCGTATGAACCAGAAAAAATATCGGTACTCATCCGCTGTAACTTCTTCTGTTATCGGGAGCTGGAATTACTGCCCCTTTATATTCAACTGGAATTCCACCAAGTGGATAATCTTTTCTTTGTGGAAAGCCAACCCAATCATCTGGCATTTCAATTCTTGTCAAAGATGGATGACCATCAAAAATAATTCCAAAGAAATCATAAGTTTCTCTTTCATGCCAATTATTTGAAGGATAAATGTCTGTGATTGATGGAATGTGTGGATTATTTTCAGGAGTTACTACTTCAAGTAATACTCTTCTATTAGTTGTAATTGAAACAAACGGATAAATGGCGTGAAGTTCGCGATTTTTTTCTTTTGGCCAGTGAACTCCTGCTACACCCATACACATTTCAAAACGAAGAGTTGGATCATCTCTTAGCACTCTGACTACAGCTTTTAAGTGTTCTTTTCTAACCATGAAAGTTAGTTGGTCAACTTGCACTACGACTCTTTCAATTGCTTGTTCAAAAGTTACCTTTTGAGAAGGTAAAGCTTTTTCTAAAGCATCAGCAATTTCATCAAAATAACTTCCGTAAGGTCTTTGTGCACTTGGTGCTGCCTGGATTGTTGTAACTAATCCACCAAAACCTGAAGTGTCTCCTGCTGATGTTGAACTTCCAAATGCTCCCTTAACAACATCTTTTAAGATTGGGGTTTCGTTTGAATTGACTATTTCTTTGTCACTCATGAAAGCAAACCCTTTAATTCAATAAGTGGAGATTCTTTTAAGCCTTTATCTTCTAAGTGAATTACTTGCTTAACTCTTTGCTTACCAAGTTTCATATCTTGGATTTGATCGTGAATCTTTAAAATTGCATCCATCAACATTTCAGGTCTTGGTGGACAACCTGGTAAATACATATCAACTGGAACAACGTGATCTACACCTTGCACGATTGCGTAGTTATTAAACATTCCACCGGAAGATGCACAAACTCCCATAGCTAAAACCCATTTTGGATCTGCCATTTGATCATAAATTTGTCGCAACACTGGTGCCATTTTTTGGCTAACTCGTCCTGCCACAATCATTAAATCTGCTTGTCTTGGACTTGCTCTAAAAACTTCCATTCCAAATCTGGCTAAGTCATAACGTCCAGCCCCTGTTGCCATCATTTCAATTGCACAACAAGCTAAACCAAATGTGGCAGGCCACAAAGATGATTTACGAACATAACCTGCAAGTTGTTCGACTGAAGTTAAAAGAACTCCACTTGGTAATTTCTCTTCAATCCCCATTTATTCCCACTCAAGTCCCCCGCGACGCCAAACATATGCATACGCGATAAAAACTGTTCCGATGAACAGCAGCATTTCAACAACACCAAAGAATCCAAGTTGATCAAATGTGACCGCCCATGGATACAAGAAAACAATTTCAATATCAAAAACAATAAATAACATTGCAGTTAAGTAGTACTTAATTGGAAATCTTCCTCCACCTACAGGTTGTGGAGTTGGTTCAATTCCACATTCGTAAGCAGAAAGTTTTGCTCTGTTATAAACCTTTGGACCAGCTAATGCCCCGGCGACTAATGAGAAAGCTGCAAAAGCAAAAGCGATTCCACCTAGCCCAACGATTGGCCAAGCGACATTCACTTATTACTCCTTCTACTTTTGAGCAATCAAGATTTAAGACTTCAACATCTTGAGTCTAATGTTTGCCCCACCCAGATTTTGGACACCGGGTCGATTGTGCACTTGTGCATTTGTGCCTTAGTTATTTGGCTTATTTTTGTTGAAAATGTCATGAGAGATTATGCAGCGGGCGCGATTTTTGTTAAAGCGGTAATAATTCGATCGGACTTTGTTTTACCAGCGGTGCTGTAAAGATTTGCCAACAGTTTCAAAGTAAAGCGCATAAGTGGTTTTGAGGCCATGCCATATTTTGTGGCAACTTGCATTATTTGAGGATTACCAATTAGTTTCACAAAAACTCTACCTAATGTGTAATAACTTCCCAAACGATCTTTTAGTGCTACAGGATATTTATGCAATTCTGTTTCCATGGCAAATGTAGAAGGTGCATTAACTGCTTTTTCAATTACTTCTGCAGCGACTTGTCCTGTTTCCATTGCATAAGCAATTCCTTCACCGTTGAATGGATTAACCATTCCTCCAGAATCACCAACTAGCAACATTCCTTTTATGTAATGAGGTTGACGATTAAAACCCATTGGTAAAGCTGCACCACGAACTTGTTGTGTCATGTTTTCATCTCGATAACCCCATTCTTCAGGAGTCTGATCAAGCCAACGTTTTAATAAATCTTTGTAATCAATACTTTGAAATACTGGGGAAGAGTCAAGGATTCCTAAACCAACATTAGAAGTTCCATCTCCCATTCCAAAAATCCAACCGTAGCCTGGTAACAATTTATTATCATCTTTAAGTTCTAACCATGACTCTAAATAATCATCATGAGTTCTTGGACTCTTGTAATAAGTTCTAACTGCAACACCCATTGGTCTGTCATCTCTTCTTTCCAAACCAAGAGCTAATGCCATACGACTTGATACACCATCTGCAGCCACAACAACTTTTGCAAAATGTTTTGATTCAGATCCGTCAGGATTCTTTGTTGTTACCCCAACCATGCGTCCATTTTTTTCATCCATGATTGGTCCAGTCACTCTGGTTTTTTCATGTAAACGAACTCCACGTTTTTGTGCAGTTCTAGCAAGTAATTCATCAAAATCAGATCTTGGTCTGACTAATCCATAATTAGGAAAACCTTCAACATCTGGCCAATCAAGTTCTAAGCGATGTCCTCCGCCAATTACTCTTAAACCTTTATTTCTTAACCAACCATTTTCAACAGTAGGTTCGATTCCCATATCTAAAATTTGTTTTACAGCACGAGGTGTTAAACCATCTCCACAAACTTTTTCGCGTGGAAAACTTGTTTTCTCAAACATCAAAACATCTAACCCACGATTTGCTAAATGAAATGCTGTGGCTGATCCACC
>Ga0247843_1000891_pt1 | contig 66146 bp, 70 predicted proteins | sample LaCruzMarch2017__FD_192420 | JGI IMG/M metagenome (GOLD analysis project Ga0247843, IMG submission 192420) | Freshwater microbial communities from meromictic Lake La Cruz, Castile-La Mancha, Spain - LaCruzMarch2017_8m | ecosystem: Environmental > Aquatic > Freshwater > Lake | place: Spain...
ATAGCGGCCATAACCAATTGGGCCGCCGGCATGAAAAGTTGAGTTAAGCGCAATAGGCGGATTTAGTTCACCATCTGGCTGGGGAACTGGGCGACCCGCGCTAATTGCAAGTGTTTCTGGTTTTAGCTTTTTATCAGAACTCATAGCTGAAAGCCTATTACTTTTTTACTTCCCAAGAACGGCCATTGCCGCATTATGGCCGGGGATTCCGCTGACTCCCCCGCCACGTTGCGCACCTGCGCCACAAATAAAGATTCGGGGATCATCAGTTTCGACGCCCCAGCGCCGGCTGTCGCCATCTTCGCGAAAGGGAAAAGTTAGATCTTTATGGAAAATATTTCCGCGTGGCAGTGAGATCGCATCTTCTAAATCCAACGGGGTCTTGGCTTCAATGCATGGCGAGCCATCACTATTGCGCGCAATAATTTCAGAGATCGGGTCAACTAAATATTTATCTAATTCAGCAATGAAGCCAGTTAAAGCTGTGGCCTTCGTTGTCTCGTTATCGGCATCGAAAAGTTCAGCTGGCGTGTGTAAGCCAAACAAGGTCAGGGTTTGATAACCAGCAGCTTGTAACTCGGGACTTAAAATTGAGGGGTCTGACAAAGTGTGACAATACATTTCAGATGGGAAGCAAGTAGGTAACTTTCCGGCCTTGCTCTCTTGGTAAGAAGTTTCGAGCTGTGAATATTTCTCGCTGATATGGAAAGTTCCGGCAAATGCCAACTCAGGTGCGATGCCACTTTTTAGCCTTGGCATTTTCTTTAACAACATATTAATTTTAAATTGCGCACCTGACAAACTAGCAGGTTTAGCTTTGCCACGTAGTTGAGCTAAAACCTGTGGAGCAGCATTTGAGAGTAGATGACTGGCTACAAATTGATCGCCATTTTTAAGAGTTGCAGTAACTGATTCTAAGTTACTCTCGATAGCACTAACTTTGCAGTTCGTCTTAATCTCAACGCCGGCTGCTCGAGCAACACGCTCAAGTTCTTTAACTAGTGCGCCCATGCCACCTTTAGGCACTTTCCACTCGCCAGTGCCGTTTCCGATCAGATGATAGAGAAAGCAAATATTGGCTAATAAATCATCTGCTGATACATGTGTTCCAATTAGGGCATCAGTTAATACGACACCTTTAACCAGATCACTCTTGAATCGAGCGTTGATAACTTCGCCGATCGGCTGCTCAATTAAGTAATCCCAAGTTTCTGGTAAATCAATTGCGGCCTTAAGTTCATTGCGACTCTTTAATGGTTGCAACATGTATGGCGCAATACGTTCGGCAAACTCTGCTACTTCACCATAGAACTGTTGCCATGCTTGCGCGTCTGCCACGCCATCTGGAATCGAGGCGAAAGAATCTGCTGTGGCTTGATCCCATTGGCGCGAGATATAAAGCCCCGCCCCATTTAGATCAGGGGTATATGAGGAAACTTTACGAGGCACAGTTGCAAAATTAAGCCCTAAGTCGCTCACGATTTGATCTGGCAATAACGCCACTAAATATGAGTAGCGTGACAAACGCGCATCAAATTCCGGAAATGCTCTGACGCTGGCAGTTGCGCCACCAATTTCATCATTTGCTTCGAGAATTACCACTGACTTGCCAGCCTTAGCTAAGTAAGTTGCGGCCACTAAACCGTTATGGCCACCGCCAACAATCACTACATCTTTAGTAACCGTGCTCATAACTATGCCTCAAGTCGTTTTGTGGAATTACGTACGACCAGCGTAGTTGGAAGAACCAATGATGGCACTTCGGCGCTTGGTTTACGTAGACGTTCCATGATTGACCAAGCAGCCATCTCGCCCATTAATTGAACTGGTTGTTCGATAGTTGTTAGGTCGGAGTATTCAGACATCTCGTGACCATCAAAACCAATTATCGAAATATCATCAGGAACACTTAAACCATGTCGCCGGGCTGCTTGCATCGCGCCAAATGCCATTTCATCTGACTCGCAGAAGATTGCAGTTGGTCGGTTAGGTCTAGCCAATAAATCATCCATCGCACGTGAGGCAGTGTTCATCGTGAAGTCACCATGAACTTCACGTGAAGGAATCCATTCCAGGCCGTTCTCGGCCAAAACTTGCAAGAATCCACGTCGACGATCTTGTGGCACCGAAAAATTAAACGGATCATCAGGGCGACCAGACATCAAACCAATTTGTTTGTGGCCTTGATTTACTAGATGTTGGGTTGCAGTTCTAGCTCCAGCAACATCGTCGATCTTGATACTTGCGCAATCTTTATGTGCCATACCAACCAGGGCGATTGGAATTCCTAAACTGAGCATTGAGGCAAATTCTTCTTCAGTTGGTGGCAAGCTAATAACAATTAGCGCATCAACGCGACCTTTAAGCAATTGATGCTGGAATAAACGTTCGCGCCCTTTCATCTGACTAAAGTTATAGAGCAAAAGATCTAGACCAGCTTCGCGTAGCGCTTGCTCGGCACCGTTGATTACTTGAGCGAAATACCAGCGCGAAATATAGGGAGCAACGACGCCAACGCTATTTGTGCGACCTGGTCGGATTCGATCGCCATCACCGGTTAAGGAGTAATTTAACTTTGCAGCCGCAGCCTCAATTTTCGCTCGGGTTTGCGGATTAACATGCTCAAGGCCACGAAGAGCGCGAGAGACTGTTGCAGTTGAAACTCCAGCTTCGGCTGCAACTTCCTTTATGCCAGCCATCTGTGCCCCAAATCCCCTAGATATTTCTGCAAGAGACTGTAAATTCCTGCAACAATTGTAAAAAATATGCCTAAAGGATCAAAAAAGCAATAGTTTTCTGGAAATTAGGGTTACCTTAGGTTTATGAGCAATCAAATTCAGACCATAATCCAAGTAGAACTCGAAGATCGCAACCGGTTAACTGCGTTCTTCCGATTGATAATCGTGCTTCCGGTAGCCATCTATTTCAGCGCATTTGCTGTCGAATCGATTGCCTCAGATAACTGGAGCTACAGCATAGGTGGCCTGATTATTGTGCCAACTTTATTGGCGCTGGTCTTTCGCGGAATTTACCCAAGTTATGCGCTCTCATTTAATCAAGCCCTAATATCACTTGAAACTCGCGTTAGCGCATATGTATTGCTACTAACTGATGACTATCCATCAATCGAAGAGAATGACATTGTCACAATTACTTTTCCTGAAGTTGGCAACGGCTCGCAGCTAAGTCGAGTTAAGCCACTCTTTAAGTGGATTCTAGCTATTCCGCTTTATGTAATGGGAATTATCTACTTAATTTATGGATTGTTCTTAACTGCTTTCGCTTGGTTCTCAATTTTGTTCAGCGGCAAATATCCAGTTTGGTGCGCCGATGCGATGGTGGGAATTTTAGCTTTCTACAATCGAGTTTACGGTTATGCATTTATTTTAGTAACTGACGAATACCCTTCTTTCTCCCTTTAATCTATGGCGGTCCACTCTGCGCAAAAGATGCGACGCATCGTTACTGGAGTTGCCGAGATGGATCGCAAGTTTGCACCGCTAATAGCTCGTCGCCCACTTTGTACAATTGGTCGAAGTGCGCCAACGGAGTCACATTTTGAATCCTTGGTTAGTTCAGTAATCTCGCAACAACTAGCCGTAAAGGCTGCAGAGACAATTCATGGGCGCTTAGTTGATCTTTGCAATGGCACGATTAGCGCCAAAAAAATAATCAAACTCGATGATGCAGCACTACGAGAGCTAGGAGTTTCTGGCGCAAAAACCCGCACATTGAAGGGCTTAGCTGGGGCGGTTGCTGATAAATCAATTCCCATCGACACCATTGATGAAATCCATGATGATCAAGAGATTTATGACAAGTTAACTTCACTCTGGGGCATTGGCCGCTGGACAGTTGAGATGTTTATGATGTTTCAACTAGGGCGCTTAAATGTCTGGCCTACTGGAGATTTAGCGGTTCGCAGGGGCTGGGACATGATCCATAACAACAAAGAAGAAACTCTGGCTAAAGCTTTAGATTTAAAGGGCGAGAAGTTACATCCATACCGAAGTGTTGTTGCCTGGTATTGCTATCAAGCAGTGCATGAAAGCCGCGGGCTGGATTACTAAATATCCTCAAGTATTAATGAGACTGAGTTAATGCACCAGCGCTGATCAGTTGGCACGTCATAGCCTTCACCTTCGAAAACATGGCCTAAGTGCGAGCCGCACGCAGCACAGCGCACTTCGGTGCGAACTCTAGGCGCAAGCGAGCGATCTTCGATTAACTCAACCGCATCATCAGCTGAAGGTGCGTAAAACGATGGCCAGCCACAGCCTGAATGAAATTTAGTTTCGCTACGGAACAACTCTGCTGCACAAGCTTTACATTTATAAACGCCAACTTTATCTGAGTCGGTGTATTCGCCAGTAAATGGTCGCTCGGTTGCAGCGTTACGCAGAACTTCATATGAAAGTGGATCGAGCTTAGCCTTTAGCTCTGCTTCATTAATTTTTACGGGATAATTGTTTTCACTCATTAGAGAACTACTCCGACTGGAAATGCTACTCCTGTGCTGGAATGGCAGTCATAACCATTTGGATTCTTCTTTAAATACTTTTGATGGTATTCCTCAGCTAGGAAATATTCCACGCCATCAGCGCTCAGAATTTCAGTCACGATTGGATCTAATCCGGACTTAGTTAAAACGTCTTGATAAAGTTCGCGAGACTTAACCGCCTGATTCATTTGCTCAGTCGTGGTTGTATAAATTGAACTGCGATATTGAGTTCCGATATCGCCACCTTGCTGATTTAGCGAAGTTGGATCATGCATTGTCCAAAACTCTTCTAGCAAACGTTGATATGAAACCTGCTCATCATCGAATAAAACATGCACCATTTCAGCATGACCAGTCACGCCAGTGCAGACTTGCTCGTAACTTGGATTTGGTCGAGCGCCACCCATGTAGCCAACACTGGTTTCAATCACTCCAGTTAACTGCCAGAAACGACGCTCTGCGCCCCAAAAACAGCCAGTTGCAAAGTATGCGCTCTGATTCATGACGATATTCTGGCAGGAAGCTCGCGAAAATGTCATTCGAGATCAAGTGCGATGAATATTTCCCAGCAATAATTAACATCTGCGCTACTGATAACCTTGCCATTAGCGCCCCCGTAGCTCAGGGGATAGAGCACCGCCCTCCGGAGGCGGGTGCACAGGTTCGAATCCTGTCGGGGGCACTGTTAATTGATGAGGATTTAATTCAAGCGAGATAAATCACGCGTAATCGGGAAATCGACTGCGTTATGTCCTTGTAATACTGGTGCAGGCACGGGAGAATAAGCACCTTACGACATCAAGATCGTAGCAAGATCAAATTACTTAATTGGTACGGAACTGGCTTCTGTACGCGAGATTTCAGGGAGGGGTGGTGTTCTTATGGATTGGCGTCATCAATCAGCTTGCCGTGATGAAGATCCAGAGCTTTTCTTCCCAGTCGGAAACACTGGCCCTGCCATTACCCAAATTGAAGAAGCAAAAAAGGTTTGTAACCGCTGCATAGTCAAAGATGCCTGCTTGGCTTGGGCACTTGAGAGCGGCCAAGATGCTGGTGTTTGGGGCGGTTTATCAGAAGATGAACGTCGTGCACTTAAGCGTCGTGCGGCACGTAATCGTGCCCGTCTGCAAGAACAACAAAACCAGTTCTAAAGCGGAAATTCCAAGGTTGCTTGGGTTCCGGACTCTCCAGAAGTTAATTTAATCTGGCCACGCAATTCGTTCTCGGTCAAAGTCCGAACAATTTGTAGCCCTAAATTGGATGAGTTAACTAAATCAAAATCACTTGGCAAGCCCGCACCATCATCGCTGACCGTTACCTTAGCGCTACTTCCAAAACGCTCACAGTGAATAACTAGATTGCTTCCGCGTTCAGTTAATCCATGTTCGAGGGCGTTATGTATTAGCTCGGTGACAATAAGCGCAAGCGGCGTGGCAATACGTGGATCAATCTCAGCCAACGACCCGCTTCGTCTGATGTTGATTTCACTCATTCGAGGGCTAAGGTCCGCCGCATGAATTACCAAATTATCTAGCACCTGATCGAAAGCTACCTTGGCGTCGGCGCTATTTGAAAGTGTTTCGTGAACTAGTGCAATTGAAGCGATCCGGCGCACCGCTTCTTCAAGTGCGGCGCTTGCCTGCGGCTCTGCAATGCGTCGTGCCTGTAATCGCAAAAGCGCAGAGACTGTCTGCAAATTATTTTTCACCCGGTGATGAACTTCGCGAATCGTGGCATCTTTCGTGACTAGTTCACGTTCGCGACGACGTAACTCAGTGACATTGTGCAACAAAACAATCGCGCCAATACGATCGTCACCTTGCAACAAAGGCATTACCATCAAATCAATCGTCGCTCCTTGGTTCTCAATTTCAGCGCGACGTAGAGATTTGCCACTTAGTGAAGAGCTAATTCCTTCATGATGAGATTCGTTTCGTTGCATCGATACTTGCGTAGCAACTTCGCCTAGATTAAAACTCTCTAAGTCATTACCCCAACCCATTCGGTTAAAGGCAGATCTAGCATTCGGGCTCGCGTAAGTTATGACGCCATTTAAATCAAGGCGAATAAGGCCATCGCCAACGCGGGCAGATGGATCGAAAATTGAGGATGCATCCTGATATGGATAGGTTCCTTCAACCACCATCCGATAAAGATTATTGGCGATCTCTCGATAGTTCAGTTCTAGTCGGCTCGGTGAACGCATTAACTCAGCGTTTCGGTGGCGCGAAATAACGGCAATTACTTGACCTTCATAAATTACGGGAATCGTCTCTTCTTTAATCAGCAAATCTCCGATTAACTCAGGTTCAGAATCTCGCACGATGTCAGCACTAGATAGCGCTTCATCTAAACGAGGTCGTTCCCCCCACGTAACTTCTGACCCAATTAAGTCATTGGCAAATACCGTTGCCGAAGTAGTTGGGCGAATATGAGCGATTGCAACGTAGCCAGTTGGCCATGAAGTTGAATCGGTACGAAGTGGAACCCAGAGAACTAAATCTGCAAATGAAAGATCTGTTAGTAATTGCCAATCTGCGATTAACTCTTGCAGTCGATAAACCTGCGAAGCAGTTAACGTACTTCGGCCTTTGAGCAGGCTTTCGATCCGATTCACTTAAACAGCCAGCCAACTAGGTAGGTGTATTGCTATCTCTTGAGCTGCATACCAAGTTAGTTCGCCATCTTCATCTTTGGCATCACCGACAAATAAACAATCGGCCTGGCTAAATTTAATTGGTGAAGTTAGATTCACTTCGACTTCTGATTCATCCCCGGTCTGCGCAACTTCTAGATCTACCGCAAGCACAAATGAAAATTTCGCTGAATCACCTTGATAAGAAATGGAATCTTCGGCTGCCAATAACGAGAGGATATATTCTGATTCTTCTTCGCCCAGGTCGGGATTCATGCTTTTAAACTGGCCAGTGGGCACAAAGGCGGTATCTATTGAAATCTGGCTTTCTTCCAATAGTTGGGCTAACTCCTCAGGAGTTAAAGCCAAGTATCCGCGCATGGGATAACTCTATTGGAAGAATTGCAGCCTCCTGAAACTAGACCTCGCTAGCAATCTTGAAAATAGCCTTCCGTAGCATCGATTTTGGGCTTGATTCGCTGAGTGCTGAACTACTTGTGGCTGAAGCTGCCACTGCTCGATTATCTCTGGGTAGGGTCAAGCGATTAATTGGATTTAATTGGTCCATCTGCTGAGCTAACTCATGAGCACCTTGATCAGTTCGACGACGTGACACCTCTAAATTAGCCACGAACCCTAACTTCGCTTTGATTTTATTCTTACTCAATTCTTGAATTAGTCTGGCCAATCTAAAGCGACCGACTTCATCTGGTCTTGAATTTATCCAGATTTCATCGCAGTTATCGGCAGACCAAATCAGACATTGTGAATTCCAACGTCGATCAGTTAACTTAATTGCCAGATTCGAAATTGAACCAAGATCAATAATTATTAAGTCAAAATTTTCGTAAGCAGTGGTCATGAATTTGGTAAAACTCGCACTCTTGCTTTCAGTTAACTCATAGGCCCATAGCAGTTGAGAAATTAGCCTTGGGTTTTGATCCCCACGCAGGTTTCGCAATTCCAAGGCAATCGAGATAGTTGGCTCGATCGAATTGCCATCAATTAGAAGTGTCCGCTTTTCTAGCAAACTTGATTCCATCGCCAAATTAAGCGCAAGCGTTGTAGCTCCCGTTGCAGAGCCAGCAGAGCCAATCGCAATAACTTTTGCGCCAACTAGATTGCGCACCTTTTGGCCAGAAATTAGTGGTTCCCGAAATTCTCGCCGCAGGACTGCCCGAATTTGTGAAACCAGCTCTGCTGGGTCGATTGGTCTTGGAGAAAGCCAATCAAAACGAGTGATCTCAGCTTCAGTTCCGTAACCAATTAGGTGGCGAACTTGCGTTCGCAGGTTTGCAACTAAGTCATCACTAAAACCGGGCAGATCTGGAGCCAAAATAAGTATTGAATTCTTGGCAGTTTCTGGATTCTCCTTAAGGAATAACTGCAAAGTATCTGAATCTACGGCTCGAGCCACTATGTCCCAGCCTTGAGAATGTAAATTGCTCGAGACAAAGCTTTCAAAATTGCTATCTGAAATAGCGGTGATCACCGCGTGAGTATTGTTCTCAACCATTTAGCTTGACCACCACTAATCGACCATATGTTGTGGCTCTAAGTACTTCAACAATCTCTTCGCGGCCAATTGCAATACTGATTGCAACTTCTGAACCAAAGTTAGAACTTTTGCGCTCAATCGAACCCAGATAGATATCACTCAAGATTAATTCTGGTTCGGATGGGAAAGCACCTGCCTCAGCATCTTCTAGTAGATAGATGCTTATTCGATCGCCAGCAAGAACTGAAGTTGGTAAATCAATGGCACGGATATTAAGTGATATTTCAGCACTATTGATAGTTTCGTTTTGCGAGCTAATAGATTGAGTTGCAATGAGCGAAGTTCGCTGAATTCGATTAATGACAATGCTGCCAATTGGGTTTACTTCGGCTGCCAAATAATTGTTAGAGATAGCCGAAATGTTCACTTTGACTTTTGAGATATCAGATGCAGCAATCTGTTGCCCAGGAGTTAATTCACGGTTAGCAATCCAGAAGCTTTGCTTCTGGTTCGAGATCACTGAAATTAGAACACTGGAGAGAATCGAGACAACCAGTAAAGCTGCGGCAATTAAAACTCGAGTTTGGATTTTTGATTTCTTAGTAGACATGAAAGGCATCTAACGGTGCCTAAGGACATTCCTCATTAATTTATCCACAGTCATCCTTTCGGATGAGGCTCAGTAATCCTTTTTGATGATCTGTCGGTGCTAGCCAGAGGAAATTCTCTGCTCATGACTACTATCGATCTTTCAGTTGAACCGATCTTCCAGAGAATTACTATATCGCCAATTTCTAGCAGCCGAGATGAGATTCCGGGCCATCCAGTGCTAGATCTCTTTCGCTCCCCTGTGCCTGATCCGGTGCCACAAAAAGCAAAGTTGTACTTGATCCCAACTTCTTATGGAGATGAATATGATCCGGATTTTGCACCAATGCCTACTTCTGCCAGCGAACTACCGGAGATAAGTGCATGGGCTTTGAAGTACGGCGTTAGCACACTAGAAATTTGGGCGGGCAAGAGACCTGCGGCTCAATTAGCTAGATGGACCCATAGAAATATATATGGCAAGTTAGTTTCAGATACTGGTTCAGTTAAAGAGATTGGCCGAATAAGAAAGCTGCATGTCAATCAGCCCTTAGATGGCATCGCAGAATCGGTATTGACCGTTAGATATGGCGATCGTTTGCGATCGTTGGTTATGCGCTTTGAAGGTATCGATCAGAAATGGTTATGTACCGAACTATTTCTGATCTAATTTTTGCGTGCGAAGAGTTTTAAGCGCCGCCGTGGCAACGCTTGTATTTCTTTCCGGAACCACAAGGACATGGCGCATTTCGCGAAACATCATTCTTGGCGACATTACCGTTTTCATCGGCTGCACTGTATTGCAAACCAATTGGTGAAACCGGCTTAGCTTCAATTCCCTTTGCTTGCACTTCTGATGATTCGACAGTTACTTCGACATTAAATAGGAAGCCAGCAATTTCTTCCTTGATTCCATCCATCATCGCAGCAAATAGCTCGTAGCCCTCGCGTTGATATTCAACTAGCGGATCACGTTGTGCCATGGCACGTAGACCAATACCTTCTTGTAGGTAATCCATCTCGTAGAGATGTTCGCGCCACTTGCGATCTAGAACCGATAGCAAAACTTTTCGCTCAAGTTCGCGGGTAACTTCGGTGCTCAGCGCACTTTCACGATCGGCATAAGCCTTCGCTAAGTCCTCAAGAACGCGATGTTTTAGCAGTTCGGCATCGAGACCTGCGCGCCCGCCAAGTTCGGCATCGAGGTCAGCTGGCAAGAACGAGATTGGGTAAATGACTTTGAGGTGACCCCAAAGAGTCTCAAGATCCCATTCTTCAGCGTAGCCATCGGCAGTTGCCGCATCAACATATGCTGCCAAAGTATCTTGCATGAATTCGATAACTTGATCCTTTAGATCTTTTCCTTCAAGAACTAAGCGACGCTCACCATAAATAACTTCGCGCTGACGATTCATTACATCGTCATACTTTAAAACATTCTTACGGATTTCGAAGTTCTGCGCTTCAACTTGAGTCTGAGCCGAACGAATCGCATTGCTGACCATCTTTGATTCGATTGGTTCATCTTCTGGAATTCCGGCGGCAGCAAGAACTCGCTCTACGATGCCGGAGTTAAAACGGCGCATTAAGTCATCTTGCAGCGAAAGATAGAAACGTGATTCGCCGGGATCGCCTTGACGACCAGAACGACCGCGCAACTGATTATCAATACGGCGAGACTCATGGCGCTCAGTACCTAGAACATATAGTCCACCGAGTGCAATAACTTCGTCGTGCTCTTTCGCGACAGCTGCTTTTTGGCGAGCAATCTCGGCTGGCCAAGCTGCTTCGTATTCAGCTGCGTTATCTACTGGTGAAATTCCGCGACGCTGAAGTTCGAAATCAGCCATAAATTCTGGATTGCCGCCGAGCATGATGTCGGTACCGCGACCTGCCATGTTGGTAGCAACAGTTACAGCGCCTTTAATACCTGCGCGAGCAATAATTGCAGCTTCGCGTTCGTGGTGCTTGGCATTTAGAACTTCGTGAGCAACACCTGATTTACGCAGGATGGCTGAGAGCTCTTCGGATTTTTCAACGCTGACAGTACCAATCAATACTGGTTGGCCCTTGCGGTGGCGCTCAACGATGTCTTTTGCTACCGCGTTGAATTTGCCAAGTTCGGATTTATAAACCAAGTCTGCTTGATCAATACGGACCATGCTGCGGTTGGTAGGAATTGGCACAACCCCGAGCTTGTAAATTTGTTGAAACTCAGATGCTTCAGTCATCGCAGTACCAGTCATGCCAGAAATTGTTTTATACAAGCGGAAGTAGTTCTGCAGCGTAATAGTGGCCAAGGTCTGGTTTTCATCCTTGATTTCAATGCGTTCTTTAGCTTCAAGGGCTTGGTGTAAGCCTTCGCTGTAACGACGACCGGCCAACATACGGCCAGTGTGCTCATCGACAATTAAGAGTTCGCCATTCATAACTACATAATCTTTATCGCGCTTGAATAGCTCCTTAGCGCGTACTGCATTATTTAAGTACCCGATCATTGGGGTATTAACTGCTTCGTAAAGGTTTTCGATCTGCAGCATCTGTTCGACGCGGGTTACGCCTTCTTCGAGGATGCCTACGGTTTTCTTTTTTTCATCGATTTCGTAGTGAACATCGCGCTCTAATTTCAAAACTAGATTTGCGAACTCGACATACCACTTGGTTGCTTTATCAGCTGGGCCGGAAATAATCAGCGGAGTACGAGCCTCATCAATCAAAATAGAGTCAACTTCGTCGACTACGGCAAAGAAATACTCGCGTTGCACACAATCATCAAGTGACCAGGCCATGTTGTCGCGTAAGTAATCAAAGCCAAATTCATTATTTGTGCCATAAGTAATATCGCAGTTGTATGCCTCGCGACGTTCAGCCGGAGACATGTTGTTGAGAATTACGCCAACCTTTAAACCTAGAAAACGATGGATACGACCCATCCATTCGCTATCGCGCTCTGCCAGGTAGTCGTTAGTAGTTACAACGTGAACACCTTTGCCAGCAAGCGCATTCAAATATGAGGGAAGTGTCGCAACTAAAGTCTTACCTTCACCGGTGCGCATTTCGGCAATATTTCCGAGGTGCATTGCTGCGCCACCCATGAGCTGCACGTCGTAATGACGCTGGCCTAAAGTGCGCTTTGAGGCTTCGCGAACTACAGCAAAAGCTTCAGGTAATAAATCATCTAGTGATTCGCCTTTGGCATAGCGAGCTTTAAATTCTTCGGTCTTGGCGCGAAGTTGCTCGTCAGTAAGGGCGACTGTGGCAGCCTCAAAGGAATTAACTTTTACTACGGTCTTGCTCAACTCTTTTAGGATGCGACCTTCGCCAGCGCGCATAATCCGATCGAGAATTGCAGGCATTTAGCCACCCTGACCTTTCAAAGTTACTTTTGCTGACATTTGCCAGTTTTGATAAACCGGGCGCCAACTTGCGAGATAACTCCCCAATCTTAGGGGTTATTCACGCCTGCGCAGTGCCACGCAAGCCGTAGCTGCCGCCTGCACCCTAAAGCCGCCCCTAGTTAAGGCACGTTTTGCCTCAGAGATTGTGGCCCCGGTCGTTACCAGATCATCCAAAATAACCACGTTCTCCCCCGAATAATTCCCACGGAACTGAGGTTTTATTGAGAACGCCATCGCCAAATTCTGACGGCGGCTAGCGATATTTAATCTACTTTGATCACGAATGTTTCTTTGATGTTCGAGTAAAGGTAATACCGCAACCCCGAAATCTTTTGCAACCGAGATCGCCATCTCATTTACAAAGTCCCTTCCTCGTCGCCGATTCGAGGAAGCTCCAGATGGAATTGGTACTAAAGCGCAATTTGAATGTCGTTGAAATAATTCGTAAATAGCTACTTTTACGGCATTGCGAACTAATTGATCTGCCGACTTAACGTTCTGCTCTTTTGCAGCTAATAGAATATTTTTCGCAATTGGTGAATATGGAATTGCCGAATAGACAGCTAAGTCGGCAATGCGACTCTGATATAGATGCGGGTTCCATTGTTTGCGACATTGTGAGCAGATTGAATAACCAAGTTCGCGACACCCAAAACATCTAGTCGGAAACAGAAGATACTTTAAATCTGAAAAAATCTGCATTGGCAAAGATAAAACCTTGTTCGCTAACGGAACTGATGCCAGAAATTAGATGTGGTTAACCCTTTAGCAAAATTAGTCGGGAATTCAACTGATCGCCTGCGCGTCTAGGAAGGTAGAGAACAAAGTGCGCGCCTTTGCCCAATTCGCCCCAAGCTTCGAGTTCACCATTGTGCAAACGAGCATCCTCTAAAGCAATTGATAAACCTAAACCAGTTCCACCGCGAGTACGGGCGCGTGAAGGATCTGCTCGCCAGAAGCGATCAAAGACGCGACTGAGCAGTCTTGATTCAATGCCGACGCCATGATCGCGAACCCCGATAGCTACATCTTCGGCTGAGGCCATTACGCGCACTTCAACTGGCTTGCCTTCAGCATGATCTATTGCATTACTAAGCAAATTTCGCATTATGCGCTCTACTCGGCGAATATCACCATTGATAAAGACTGAATCACGAGGACGATTGAGATTAATTTCGACGTCGTTTTCCTTTGCCACTAGCGAAAGATCAGAAATGCAGCGCTCTAAAGAGCCACAGATATCGAATTCAACTGCTTCAAGCACGGCTACCTCAGCATCAAAACGGCTGATCTCAAGCAAGTCTTCTAGCAAACGTTCAAACCGATCAATCTGTCCAACTAATAACTCAGAGCTACGGGCGATTACCGGATCAAATCCTTCACGTGCATTATGAATAACGACAGATGCCATTCGTAATGTAGTTAACGGCGTGCGCAACTCATGTGAAACATCAGATACAAATCGTTGTTGTACCCGGGAAAGATTCTCAAGGCGAGCAATCTGTTTTTCTAGCGATTCTGCCATTGCATTAAATGCATTTCCTAAGCTGGCAATCTCATCATTGCTCTTTACCTGCATTCGCTGGCTGAAGTCACCTTCGGTAAATTGCTGAGAAATTCGAACTGCATTTCGTACAGGTTTAACAACTTGGCGAACTACGATCCAAATAATCAGTGCAAGCAAAATAATCAAAGCTAGACCAGTTAAATAGAGCGAATTACTAATTAGCGCCAACGTTGCAGCCTGGTCAGTCAGACTGAAAAGTACATACATCTCATAATCACCGTCGTTGGGAATACTTATGCGTTGACCTACAGCAAACCCATCAACTGCGGCGGCTCCAGCATACTTAATTCGCACATAGGCAGATTCAAGATTTTCTGAATTCTGCACTCGCTTGCGCAGGTATTCTGGAATAGACCTATCAGAAACCAAGTTGGAACTAATTTCGTAGTTCTCTTTACCGACACTATTTCCAGGCACTTGCAGAATTACTACTTCGCGACCGCTTTCATTGGTTCCAACTGTTGTCGCTGAGGTAATTACTGCGCTAAAAATGTTTCTAACAGAGTCGGTCTCATTACCTGAAGCTATGGCCAAACGATATTGCGCGCTAAATATGGTCGAACGCGCTTCAATAATCGAGGTATCTACATTTACTTGTTTGATACCAGTTGAAAGCCTGGAGTAGAGAGTTGAGCCGGTAATCGAGATAACTACCAAGGAAAGCAAGATGGTAGAGACCACAACTCGTAGCGCTAAGGAGTGTGTTCTATGAGCACCGTCTGAACGCATTTACTGACCGCCGGCTTTGTAACCAACACCTCGCACGGTTACCACAATTTCAGGATGCTCCGGGTCGTGTTCAACTTTGGCACGAAGTCGTTGCACATGAACATTTACAAGTCGGGTATCGGTCGAGTGGCGATATCCCCAAACTTCACTGAGAAGCGCATCGCGCGAGAAAACTCGGCCAGGTTCGCGAGCTAACGCAACTAGAAGATCAAATTCTAGGCGAGTAAGTGCAATTTGCTTGCCGGCGCGTGAAACCTGATGTGCAACTACATCGATAACTAAATCGGCAATTGTTAGCAGGCCAGAGATATCAGTATTTGTGCGACGCAGACGCGTTCTTATTCGTGCAATTAATTCAGATGGGTGCCTAAACGGCTTAACCATGTAATCATCGGCGCCTGCTTCGAGGCCGCGAACTACATCGTGGGTATCGCCCTTGGCAGATAACATCACGATCGGAACCATTGATTCGGCCCTAATTAATTTACAAACTTCGATGCCATCTAATCCGGGCAACATAACATCGAGCAAAACTAAATCTGGTGGATTATTACGAAAAACATCAATAACTTCGTCACCGCGACTTACTAGATCCACGTCGATGCCGGCACCGGTTAAAACGATGCCGAGCATCTCCGCAAGATCCTGGTCGTCATCGACGACCATGACTAATGTCATTTAGCTTCCGTGTTCCCAAGAATTCAAGTACAAGTCTTGTGCTGGTGTAAGAACATCGATCTTGCCACCCATGCTGCTTAGTTTAAGGCTGGCAACTTCTTTGTCTATATAAGTCGGAACGTTATGAATTCCGGCTGCCAGATTTTTAGCTTCTTTAACTAAATACTCAGCAGTTAACGCTTGATCTGAAAATGACATATCCATTACAGAGGCTGGGTGACCTTCGGCAGCGCCTAGGTTTACCAAACGACCTTCTGCAATTAATAGCAAACGGCGGCCGTCGGACATTACATACTCATCTGTCTGATGACGCATCTTGGCATTTTTACTCTTGGCATTGCTTTCTAGCCAGGCTACATCGATTTCGATATCGAAGTGACCTGAGTTAGCCATAATTGCGCCATCTTTCATGACTGCAAAGTGCTCGTCACGAAGGACATCGCGGTTACCGGTTACAGTGATGAAAACGTCGCCAATCTTTGCCGCATCAGTCATTGGCATAACGCGGAAACCTTGCATCATCGCATCAAGTGCTTTAGTTGGATCGATTTCGGTAACAATCACATCGGCACCCATACCCTTAGCGCGCTCTGCTACACCTTTACCGCAGTAACCGAATCCAGCGACAACAACAATGCGACCAGCTAGTAGGTAGTTAGTTGCACGGAAAACGGCATCGAGTGTTGATTGTCCGGTGCCATAACGATTATCAAACATGTGCTTGGTGTCAGTGTCATTTACGGCAATCATTGGGAACTTCAATGCGCCATCTTTAGCCATTTGAGTTAAGCGAATAACACCAGTTGTGGTTTCTTCGCAACCGCCAGCAACATTTGGAATCAATTCTTGACGTGTTGTGTGTAAAACATTTACGAGATCGCAACCATCATCGAAAACTTGGTGTGGTTCGATATCAAGAGCTGCATTTAGGTGTGCGTAGTAGCCATCACGATCGACAGCATTTCTTGCAAAAACGCTGATTCCATATTCATGGACTAGAGCTGCAGCTGTGTCATCTTGAGTTGAAAGTGGGTTAGAGGCACATAGAGCAATGTCAGCGCCTCCTGCTTTTAGAACTCGCATCAAGTTAGCGGTTTCAGTTGTCACGTGCATGCAAGCGGCAATACGGATGCCCGCAAATGGTTGTGACTTTTCAAAACGTGTGCGAATTTGAGCTAGAACTGGCATGTTGCGTTCTGCCCATTCGATTCGCTTGCGGCCTTGCTCGGCTAGCGAAGCATCGGCAATGTCATTGCGAGGTACGGTCTTTGTAACAGGTGCGTTCACGGTAAAACTCCTAAATAAAGAGAGAATATGGTCAATTAGGCAGGACCCCGCCAGAAGGCAAGAGTATCTGTAATGGCCTACTGAGTTCTACTTAGCCGCAGCCGTTAAGCGTTAATTAGTGCCAATATCTCATCACGTTGGGTCGCCATATTTGCTGAAGTGTCGGCCTCAACATTTAAACGTAGAAGCGGCTCGGTATTTGAGGCGCGCACGTTGAACCACCAGGACGCGGTCGAAACGGTTAGCCCATCAAGTTCATCTATCTCAAAATCAGGTAACGCAGAATATTTCGCTTTGATTGATTTAATAACGGCATCAGCATTTTCAACTCGTGAATTAACTTCACCGCTAGCTACATATCTTTTAAATGGCGCAAGTAGTTGCGAAATAGTTTGTTCGGTTTCGCCAAGTGCGGCTAGTGCATGCAGCGCAGCTAACGCGCCAGAATCTGCCCGCCAGAAATCCTTAAAGTAAAAGTGACCAGAATGCTCACCACCAAAAATTGCACCGGTCTCTGCCATGAGTGCCTTTATGTATGAATGACCAACTCTTGATCTAACTGGCACTCCACCTAATTCATTAATTACTTCAACCACAGTTCGGGAAGAAATCAAACTATGAATAATTGTTGCTCCTGGATTTTTGGCGAGCTCACGACTTGCAATCAGTGTGGTCAGCAAGGAAGGGTCTACAGCTTCGCCTTTTTCATCTACTAGGAAACATCTATCAGCATCGCCATCAAAAGCTAAGCCAATATCTGCTTTGTTCTCCAAAACTGATTCTTGCAGATCTCTTAAATTCGCCGGATCAATTGGATTTGCTTCATGATTGGGAAAGTTTCCATCCAATTCAAAATAGAGCGGAATAATCTCAGCGCCAAGTCGCTCGAAGATTGCTGGAGCGGTAAATCCAGCCATTCCATTACCCGCATCAATAACTATCTTCAGCGGTCGATTGCCTCTAAACGAAACTAATTTATGCAAATGATCAACATATGCTTTAAGTAAGTCTTCGTGAGTTTCAGCACCGGGTGAGCGCATTGCAATTGGCATGCCATTGCGGACAAAGTTCTCAATGGTGAGTAAGCCAGTTTCCTTACCGATTGGTCGCGCTCCACTTAAACACAACTTTATGCCGTTATAAGCAGCTGGATTATGGCTGGCAGTAAACATCGCACCTGGCAAGTTCTTTGAGCCAGCTGCAAAATAAAGCATGTCGGTTGAAGCTAAACCAATGCGAATCACATTTGTGCCATTACTAGTAACACCGGCAGAGAATGCTTCGGCTAGTTCGGGTGAAGAAGGGCGCATATCTTCGCCAATGATTACCGTGCTGGGTTCACGTTCTATCTCAAGAAATCTAGCAAAAGCTAAGCCAACAGCAAATGCAAAATCAGGAGAAAGTTCATCATCAACTAAACCACGAATGTCATACGCTTTAAAAATATCTGGAATTTCTTCACTCATGACTGACTCGTTCAATTACTTATTTGGTACGGCTCGAAGATGACCTCGTCGACCGATATGTTCGGTACTCGCTGCCAGACTCGCAGCTGTTGAAGTGTTTTCGGCAATTGGTGTTGAAGCGACTTCACGAACTGCATCTGCAATCGCCATCAAGTCATCGTTTGAGGGTCCGCTTTGGTTATCTGAAATTTGCGCGCGAATAACTTCCCAGCCATTTGGAACAGTTAAACGCTGAGCATGAATCTCACATAAGTCATATGCATGTGGTTCGGAATATGTTGCAAGTGGTCCGACTACAGCCGTTGATTCAGCATAAATGTAGGTCAAAGTCATAGTTGCCATGCGACGGCAACTAGCGCGAGAACACGCGCGACCTACTTTTAACGAACTCATATGACTCAGATTAGTGGGCAGTCGTGCAAAACCTGGGGATTTTTATGGATTTAGCACCCGAATGTTTGAGGACGGTATCGCCACCTTAGTTAGTTCGGCACCTGAAGCAATTGGGAAAAAGGCATATCCACTCTTAGCTGCAATCAAAGCACCTGCGTAATTATCTTTACCCGCACTTAAGATAGTGATCGCGATCGCTTTATTTGGGATTTGCCAGCTAACTAGATCAACGCCAGTAATGCTCTGTTCCCTAACTTTTCCGTTTGAAAACTCGACTCTTAGGTCGACCGCGATCGAGTCACCAGCAAAAATTAGCTTTGGCGAGATGCCACCTAACGCGATCTGTAGCGGAGCTAGAGCTGGTGATGGCGTGGTCCAGACAAAGTCGCTATTTCGGTTCGAAGTAGCACGAGATCTAATCGCGGCAACTAACGGCTGATCTGAGGTCAATTTAATCGCAAAGACTCCCTTGGCGACCTCGGGCTTAAGCATAAGTTCCACAACTGAACCACTTATTAATTTACGTTCATTAAAGCCCGTTGGAATAAATCGCCCGTTGCTAGAGAGAAGTTCAAGTGTGAAATTTGCATCTGCTACGCCTGGCACAAATAGACGCAGGTAATGAGATGGCACTTTCTTTTTCACTAATTGCTGTGGGATACCAGTAATAACGAATTTTCTAGCTGGGGCTGAAATTGAATTAACTGAATCCCCGCCCAATTTCTGCAAACCAGTAACTCTCTCATCGATCAAGTAACTATTGATTCGCCCTGATCTAGCGACAACTTGGACTACGATCTTTGAATCTCCTGGTGCTAAGGAATCTAGCTTTACTGCCGCGCTCGAGTTTGCCTTCAATGAAATCGTTTTTACTGCTTGTTCGCCATTTTCGCTCCACGTGAAAATATCGGCAATCGAAACACTTAATCCGCTATTAACAATATAGATAACACCTTTGCTACTCACATCAGAAGTTCCGCCAACAAACCATTGCGAGGTAGCAGGCGCAGTACAGAGAACTGAACCTGCCCAAACTCCGGTACGACTCTGGAAAGTCACTGGAGTAAGGCCTTCAGATTGCAGCAATATCGGATCGCTAACGCTGGAATAACGAAGAGTTTTAATCTCTACTAACTTCGTACCCTTATTTCCAATTCGATAAAACGGTGTTTTCTTTGATGAAACTGAAGTAACTGTCGTAACTCCCGCTGGATTTGGTGGGCAAACCACCGCAGGAAACGACTCTGAGTATTGGCGCGAACTAGAGTTTGTATCTAACAAATTAGAAGCAAACAAAACCGCGACGATGAATGCAGTTAAGACAGCACCTTTTTTAAACTTCATGAGAGCTCCATCTCTGAGATCTCACGCTTTCGGCGCCCGGCAGGAAGCGCCAGGATTATTAGAACTACCCAAGATATAAACTGCAAACTAATCGCACCTCGACGCACTGTTCCATCATGAATCAGCGTAAACTCGCCTGCTTCAATTACTTCGAACTGCGGTAATCCTGCTTCATTCTCGCTGCGCTCTAGCTTCAAGCCATTTTGCAGAATTTGCCAGCCTAGGTCGTAGTTTTCGGTCAAGGTAATTACGCCAGGGCCAGGAACACTAGTCGTCACGCCAATACCGCCACTGGCAAGCAGAGTTACTTCACCTTTTACATTTGTATAGATTAACCTGCCAGTCGGATTACTCACTTTCCACACGATGCCATCTGTAGTTGCTGATGTGCGTACGAAACCGCCAAGTGCATCAATGGTTCGAACCACATCTTTATCGATCGGATTCTTAGCAAATAGATATTTGATTCCAAAATCAGCAAAAGTTTTACTGGTAGTCAAGCCGCTTCCGTCGGCTAGTTCAATGACTGCCTTTGCAATCGCTGGATCTTGAATCGGAGCAACATCTGGTTCGCCAAGTGAGATGTCTGACCCGCGTGAAATATAGAAGGCAAGTGAGGTGATTTCTCGATTAGTAATTTGACGAAGAACCAGAGTTTTTGCATCTGTCTCAACACCGAGGTACTCCGGCAGTACATTTTCATTTTTGGTGTGCACCGGCGAAGACGATGCTTGGGAAACATTCCAAGAAAGTGCGGTCACCGAATATGCCAAAGTGATAAGCAGCAGACAAGCAGATAAAATGTGGCGATAGTTAATGTTTGTTGCAATTAAGTAATCTCGTAAGTCATTAAGAATTATGGCTCCGACTGTAACGGCTGCCAAAGTTGCTACTGCTAAGAAAACTCCAACCCAAAGTTGTGTAGGCGCAATCGTGCCATTTCCGGTAATTGAGATTGCACTTAATGCAACGGAGAGCAGCAAGAACAACAATCCAATTTGTGCGACTTTACGCAATTGCGTACTAGCGAAGTAGGCAACGATCAGCACGAGCGTTAGCGGGCTGATAGCCCACCAAGGAAGTGCCCCTGGGCCGCCGGGATTTCCCAGGAATGCGAGATTTGGTCCGCCGCCACTTAACAGGATTCCGGGCTCATATAGAAAACGATTTGGATCAATTATTGCAACCAAAGACCAAGGTGCAGTAACGATCAAGGGCGTAACCAAAAGCGCTATTCGACGCTTTAACTTCTGGTCAAAAAGCTCTTTATCAAGATCGAGATTAAAGCTTCGCAGATCAACCCCGACGCCAACTGCTGTAACAACCAATACGGCTAGCCAAACCATTAACGTAAATGAGGTGGCAATTGAAATTAACAGAGCCACACCAAAAATCCGGCGCCATGAAATTCTTTCAAAGTTATCTAGCGAAGAAACATTAGAGACGATCCAAGGCAGGGTAATCAGAAGTATTAAGGTACCGAGCCGACCAGAGTTGACACTTGCAATCGCTACCGGACTAATTGCATAGAGCATGCTGGCCGAAACCCGTAACCAGGGATTTACGGTTACTAGTTTTAAGAACTTATACGCCGAGATTGCCATGAGGGCTGGTGCCAGAAAAATCAGGGCCGTGACCAAAACCGCCGGCTTACCAAAAAATAAAAGAGATAACAGCGAAAGTAAGGCAACCCAAGGGGGTGTCGGGGCAGAACTTCCCATGCTGACTTGATGCCAAGACTCAACATAACTTCGCCAAAGTGAACTAGTCCCGTGAGGAGTAGTTGCTAGCGCTCCGCCAATTAACGAACCGAATCGTGATCTAGAAGATAACAGGATGAAAACAAAGAGCGAGATTCCGAGAACAACATGGGGGCGCTTAAATACACTCCCCCAATTAACTACCTTTACTGGAGTTAGCAGGTCAGCATCCACATTGAATTCTTCGTCAATATTGTTATCAGTTGGTAGCTTGGCAAAAACTTGATTTCTAATTGACTCGAGAAAATTGTTGATGTCATTTCGATATTGAGTTAAACGAGGTGGAATGAAATCGGCGATCACTCTGGGTGGGAGTAAACGATGGATTCGGCGCTCCTTGCGGGCCGCTCGTAAGATTGCTGGTCGCAAGACAAGCGAAGCGATAGCCAAGATTTCATCACTGGCATAACCAGGCAGTTTCGCGATTAAGTAGCCGATAGATCTAATTGCAGCACCTGTTATCAACTGCAGAATCAACCAGGGCAATAGCCAAGCTGAAGAATTCGCCAATAAAACATAGGCTGAATTGCGGCGGTCTAGCAACAAAGGTCGATGCAAAAACGCACCTTCGACATCTACTGATCTACGTTCAGACGCTGCTGCTTGAGCATGAAAAGCAACCGAATCGGTAACCACAATAATTGAATGGCCGGCCATTCGCATTCGCCAACCGAAATCAACATCATCGCGAAAGAGCGCTAATTGCGGGTCAAAGCCACCCAACTCTTCGAAAACATCTCTTCTTATTAGAGCGCCAGCCGTGCTAACTGAGAGAACATCGCGAACTCCATCGTGCTGGCCTTGGTCATATTCATGATCTTCCATGCCAGTCCAACGAGTGCCGTTGTTGGTAATGCTGACGCCAACTTCAAGTAAGTGAGTGCGATCATGCCATCCCAATAATTTCGGTCCAGCCATTGCAACATTGGGGCGATCTAAAACTTCAGCCAATAATTTTTCTAACGCATCGGACTTAGGTGCGCAATCATCGTGGATAACCCAAATCCATTCATTTCGTTCGTCACTAGATTTAGGAAATTTTTCGACTGCTCGATAAACCGCATCACCGAAACCAGCATCACGAGGTAAAGAAAGAACTGGAATTTTTGCCGCCTTTAAAAGTGCAGCTGACTTATCTTTCGAGCCAGTATCAACTGCAACTATTTGGTTTACGCCACGCGTTTGTGAAGAAATCGCAGCAACGACTTCGGGCAACCAAACTGCGCCATCATGAGAAACAATTACAGCTGTGACGTAAAATGGATCAGTTATTTTTGTAGTCGCCATAATTTGTGGTGGCGTTTCTTTATTGGCTTCCTAATTAATCGAAATGAATCGATTAAGCAGGTCGACGCTTAAGTCGACGTCGCTCTCGCTCAGAGAGACCGCCCCAAATTCCAAATCGCTCATCGTGTGCGAGAGCGTATTCAAGACATTCGGCGCGAACATCGCAGGAGAGACAAACTCGTTTTGCTTCGCGAGTAGAGCCACCCTTTTCTGGAAAAAATGCTTCGGGATCTGTTTGTGCGCAAAGTGCACGCTCTTGCCAGGAAAGCTCAACGCTCTCACCACTGGCTAGCTGGATTACGGGACCTGAGGAGGAAGGGTTTTGTGCTGGACGAATCGGCATTAATAACTCTCCACATAAATAGTGGCCCTGCCCTGACGGCATGTGGCCTTCTCTTAGGTGAATTACACGCGTGTAAGTCCGTTAAGTCAAGCCCAACTGCCCGGAAAAGGGGCAAATAGGAAGTAAATTAAGCGTAAAAACTCAAGTAGTAGTTGAGGGTTTTTAAAGTTTTAAAGCAATGATTTCGCCACCGGCTAGGTAGGCACCTTTGGCTTTTGTATTTTCTGCAACCGTTGTATTTGCTTCGACAAAGACGCTTTCTAATACGGCGTTCTCAGAAATTGTTACACCATCTCTAACAATTGATGAAGCAATTTCTACATTTGCCCCGATAGTTACATTGTTCCCGATCGCGCTGCCACCAGAAATTTTTGCACTCGTCGAAATATTTGAATTCTTACCCACAATAAAATCATTGTTGCCAACATAATCTTGTGAACCTTTTAGTAAAGCTTTTGGCGTACCCATATCTAGCCAATATGAATCATCAACAAAAGCTTGCACAACTTTTCCGCGCTTTAGCAGATTCGGAAATACTTCGCGTTCAACGCTAACTACTTTGCCTAGTTCTATTTCCCGAATCACTTGTGGGTGAAAAACGTAGCAGCCAGCGTTAATCGTATTTGTAATTGGGTTCTCCATTTTTTCGAGAAAATCTGTTACTCGACCATTTTCATTAAATGGCACACAACCGTAAGGTCGAGCATCTTCAACGCTAACTAAGTGCAGAGTCACCGCAGCTGATGAAGATTGATGAAGTTTTATTTGGGCAGTCAAATCATGTTGGCTAAGTACATCACCATTGAAAACCACGATTGGCTCATCTTCGGAAATTTCCGAGAGGATTAATTCGGCAGCATTTCGAATCGCACCACCAGTTCCGAGTGGTTGATCCTCTAGAGCGTACTTAAGTTCAATCCCCCACTTGGATCCATCTCCAAAGTAGGGCGTGAAAGTTTCGGCCAGATAAGCAGTTGCTAGCACTACTTTGGTGATGCCTACAGCTTTTGCCACAAGTAACTGGTGTTCAGTCACTGGCAGATTTGCAATTGGCAACATGGGCTTAGGGGTTACATTTGTCAACGGTGCCAAGCGAGTGCCAAAACCACCTACTAATAGAATTCCGACGGTCATCTTTAACCTCGTATGGCGGCAGTTATACGTGCTGCGGCTTCGGCTATCTGTTGATCTGACGCCGTCATTGCAATGCGAATATGAGATTTCCCTAGTTCGCCATAAAAATTGCCAGGCGTCGCCAGAATTCCTAAGTTCGCTAGCCAAGAAACTGAATCCCAGTCACTCTCCTTGCGCGTGCACCAAATGTAGAGGCCAGCATTTGAAAACTCGATTTCAAACCCGGCGGTTTCTAGCGCTGGTGCTAACTTTGCTCGGCGGGCGTTATAGCGTGCACGTTGTTCGGCTACATGTGTTTCATCGCCTAAAGCAACTGTCATTGCTTTTTGAATTGGTAACGGAACCATCATGCCTGCGTGCTTACGTACTTCGCGGATACGCGCAATTAAATCTTTATCGCCAATCAAGAAAGCGCCGCGGTAACCAGCCATTGAAGATCTCTTTGAGAGTGAATGGACCGCCAAAATATTGTGGTTATCGCCGTTGGTGTACTGCAGAATCGAAGTTGGCGTTGCTGTGTCACCAAATTCCAAATAACACTCATCGGATACCAAAATTGAGTCATTAGCGCGCGCCCATTTGATTGCGTTTAAATATTCTTCGTCGCTATGTACGCGCCCAGTTGGATTAGCTGGTGAATTAACCCAAGTTAAATCAGCTTGCGGCCAGTGCTCTGGGCTGATCGCAACTGCAGCCTCACTTGCACCCGCCAGAATCGCGCCTACTCGATATGTCGGATAAGCGATTTCGGGAAAGTTAACTGACTTTGATTGCAAAAGCGTTGGCAGCCAAGCGACTAATTCTTTAGAACCAATAAGTGGCAGGACATCAAAATCACCGGTCGCCTTTAATTTATTTTTCGCCCAACTTGTTATCGCTGCGCGAAGTTCGGGCGTTCCTGCAGTAACTGGATAACTTGGCGAATTTGAACTGTCGCGAAGAGTAGCTTGAATGAATTCAGGTGTTGCATCTACCGGCGTACCTTGAGATAGATCTATAGCGCCACCTGAATGCGCGCGTGCGATTTCACCATAGGGAGCAAGGGCATCCCAAGGGAAATCTGGCAGCTTCAGTGGAAGACTTTTCTATTCAGGCTTTGCAGGCAGAGCTACCACTGTGGTGTGATCAGAATTGGTATGGCCTACTTTGCTAGCTCCACCAGGAGAACCGATCTCAAGGAAGAACTCGGTATTAATCTTGCCAAACTCTTGCCACTGCGCAGGCACATCATCTTCGTAGTAAATAGCTTCAACTGGGCAAACTGGTTCGCAAGCGCCACAGTCAACACACTCATCAGGTTGGATATAAAGCATTCGAGAGCCTTCGTAGATGCAATCAACCGGGCACTCTTCGATGCAAGACTTATCTTTAACATCAACACAAGGTTCGGCAATAATGTAAGTCACGAAAGATCCTCCATCTGGGTAGCTACTGCGCTGAATTGTAATACCAACTGCGGTTTGATACGCCTTTTAGCAACCGCGGTTCCACTAACTCCTTTTGGCGCCTTTTGGAGAGGCGTTATTTGTTCAGAGGATTATCGTTAAGCCATGAAAGTCCAGCCGCTGCCCCTCGATCGCATTGGCCATCGGTTTTCGATCAGATTGCATGACCCAGCTGGCGGGTATCGTGATGTTGTAGGTCACTTGAAAACTGCCACTACTTTGATTAATCGCAAAGGCGAAGAAATTTTCTTTAATCCAGAGCAGATATTCGTCTGGCGCGAAGTGATCGAACGGCCAACTTTGGCGGGCAAAGGTGCTCCTCTGACACTACGAGTACTCGAGCTGGATCAAATCTGCAATCTAACTTGGCCGGCTACTGAGGAGTTAGAAAATTCGGGTTGGCTAATGCGAGCGGCAGGTGGTGTAACCAATCGCGCTAATTCAGTCTTGCCACTTGTAGCAGATCTAGAAACTGGGTCATTAACAAATTTTGCCAAAAAACTTGCAATCGCTCAAGAGTTTTATAGCAAGCGAAATTTGCCCACAATTTTCCAAGTTGCGATTCCCACCTGGCAAGTTCTAGCCGAGAAATTACGATCCCTTGGCGCTGTTGAAACAATACATGGCAACACCATGGTTGCAGATTTAACTTCGTCTAAATCAAGTGTTCCGACTGGATTTGAAATTATGCAATCGAATCAAATAAGTAAGGACTGGCTAGAAGTACAGCCAACACCTGGAATTGAGAACGTTATGTCTCGATGTGAAGCAACGTATTTAACTGTAATTAAAAGTGGCAAGGCGATCGCCACTTGTCGTTTTGCATTAGCCAAAGGTTGGTCATCAATTACTCGAGTCTACGTGCATCAAGATTTTCGCGGACAAGGTTTAGGAAAAGCTATTGTGGCAGCCGCACTTGAAGCTAGCTTTGAACAAGGTGCTACAAAGGCATTACTGCAGGTCGAGGCAACTAATGCCGTCGCTATTGGCGTTTATGAGTCTTTAGGTTTTAATTTTCACCATGAGTACTCGTACTTGGAGTTAAAGTAAATGCTGAAAATCTATGACACTCAGAGTCGCACCACCAAAGAAGTTACGACGGCTAATGATGAAGTAAAAATCTATTGTTGTGGGCCAACCGTTTATCGAGATGCGCACGTTGGAAACCTTCGCACTTTTCTATTATCTGATTTGATCCGCAGAACCTTAGAAATACAGGGGAAAAACGTTGATTTAGTGCAGAACATCACCGATGTGGGGCACATGGCCGAAGATGCAAACCCACAAGATAAAATGCTCGCTCAAGCGAAATTAGAAGCCATTGATCCATTTGAAATCGCGCGCAAATATGAGGCAAAATTTCATGAAGATCTAGCCCTACTAAATATCAAACCAGCTCGTAGTTACCCTCGGGCAAGCGAATCAATAGCTTTAATGCATGAGTTAATTGCTAAGTTAATTGAACTTGATCACGCATACGTTGGCACTGACGGTTCGATTTACTTTGCTGCCGATAGTTTTGCTAGTTATGGTGCAATTAGTGGCAACCGCTTAGCTGATTTAAAGCCCGGTCATCGCTATGAATACACCGATGAGGGCGGAAAACGTTTCCATGCTGATTGGGCGCTTTGGAAAGTAGCGGGCGAACGCACTGAGATGGTTTGGGATTCACCATGGGGTCGCGGGTTTCCTGGTTGGCATATCGAATGTTCTGCCATGTCACTAGATTTGCTGGGCAAAGTTATTGATATTCACGTTGGTGGCATAGATCTACGATTCCCACATCACGAGAATGAACGCGCGCAAACAAATTCGGTTACTGGTATCGAGTCGGTCAAACTCTGGGTGCACGGCGAACATTTACTTTTTGAGGGCCGCAAGATGGCCAAGAGCAGCGGAAATGTAGTTCTGCTAAAGGATCTGATAGTGCGAGGCTACGACCCACTCTCGTTGAGATTGTGTTTACTGGAGAATCGCTACCGGTCGCAGATGGACTTAACTTGGGATTCAATTGCGGCTGCAAATGCCACTCTCAAGCGATGGCGCCGTAGTGGTTTTGGTAAGGCAGCTAGTTACCAACCAGATCTTCTGATTATCGAAGCCTTAAATAATGATTTAGATACGCCTCGAGTCATACAGCGTTTGCGTAGCGTCGAAAAAGATGCAGATTTGACGGATTTAGATAAAGCTGCAGTGTTTACTTTCGCCGATCAAGTTTTAGCTCTTGATTTAGGGCGAGATCAAGTAGTCGCTGAATTGCCGGCTGAGTTAGCTAGCTTGCTGGCGGACCGCGAAGTTGCGCGCAGTTCAAAAAATTGGAGCGAGAGTGATCGCTTGCGAAATGAGTTAGAAAACGCTGGCCTAATTGTTAACGACACTGCCGATGGTCAAGAATGGGAATGGCGCTAGACCGGTAAGAAAATAGCGAGAACTAAAGAGAGAGTTCCGAGTAAGAGAATTAGTGACCCGGCTAAATCGCCTTGAATCAACAACTCGCCACCTACTCCAAGCGTTGCTCCTTGAACTACTACAACTAACCAAGCGATAGCTGCTACAAATTTATATCTTTGTAATCGCCACATACGCCCGATAGCCCAGATTCCAGCGACGTTTGCAACTAGTCCGAGGATCAAACCCAACGGGAAGAAAACTAAGTGCAGCAAAGTAGCGCTAGCACCAAGCAGCGCACCTGCTAACGCGGCGTATAGAAATTTCATTGGTTAGCGAACTACTCCAGCGAATAAATCTGTCTCGCGACCATCACTGTTAAATGGTGCGTGAGCAACTCCCTTAACCAAGGAGTAAAACTCATGTCCCCATACTTGAAGCCCTAGCTGGTTTGAGAGGGCAAAGAATGGACCATCTAATTCAATTTGAGTTGCATGCGCCGCCATTGCAGCCATCTTGGCGTCAACATAATCATTGGCATCTACGGCTGCAGTTACTAGCTCATCGGCTTTTGCAAAAGGTAGATCATCTACGTTTTCGGCACCAAAAAATGATGAACCAACTTCTTTCATAGCTGCGATCCCTTGAGCTAATACCGATTTAGGAGTCGCATTCCAGTAAATCTTAGAAATTTGCCAATCAGTTGCTAATTCTGCAGCTCGCATTGCAACTCGATGAGCTTGGATGTGGTCTGGGTGACCATATCCGCCTATTTCGTCATAAGTAATCAAGATATGTGGCTTTATTTCGTGAATGATTTTGACCAATAATTTCGCAGCTGAATCAAGGTCAGCCTGCCAGAAACAATCTGGTCGATTATTTGGTTCAGTACCCATCATGCCGCTATCTCGAAACTTAATCGTGTCATCACCTAAGAATCGATGATCAGTAACGCCGAGTGCTTTCATGGCCTCGGTTAATTCAACAACTCGATGTTCACCTAATTGATCGGTCTCATGTGCAGCATAATGTGCAAGTTCTGGAACCAAGACTTCGCCTTCTTCGCCGCGAGTGCAGGTAACTAATGTGACCTCAGCACCGAGGGCTGCATACATGGCCATAGTTGCACCATTGTTGATGGTTTCATCATCTGGGTGTGCATGAACCAGAAGTGCTCGATAACCCTGATATGAATTATTCATTGATAAACCAGGCGTCATTAATAAACCGGAAGCGAGGTATCGATTTGTTTTGCCCAGGCAATTACTCCACCACTTACATGTGTGGCATCAGCAAAGCCAGCACCCTTTAAAATTGCTAGGCACTCAGCAGAACGCACTCCAGACTTGCAGTGCAAAATAATTGGTTTATCTTGCGGCAGATCTGTTAACGCGGTGCCATCTAGAAAACCTTGCTTCGGAATCAAAGTCGAACCTGGAATTCGCACGATCTCGAATTCACTTGGTTCTCGCACATCGATTAGGAAAAAGTTTTCTTGCTTATCTATTTTGTGCTTTAGCTCAGAAACGCTGATTGTCGCGTCTTTAACTGCAACTTCCGCAGCATCCGATAAAACTCCACAGAAAGCTTCGTAATCAGGCAAGAGCGCAGTCTGTGTTGGCTGATCTGAACAAATTGGGCAGTTCGGATCTTTGCGGACTTTGATTTTGCGATAGCTCATTTCGAGACCGTCATAAATCATCAATGAACCAATTAATGGCTCGCCAATTCCGGTAATAACTTTGATCGCCTCAGTTGTTTGGATTGAACCAATGGACGCGCAGAGCACGCCAAGTACGCCGCCTTCGGCACAACTTGGAACCATTCCGGGTGGTGGTGGTTCGGGATAAAGGCAGCGATAGCAAGGACCATACTCAGCCCAGAACACACTCGCTTGTCCATCAAAGCGATAGATAGAACCCCAAACATATGGTTTCTTCAAAAGTACGCAAGCATCATTTACTAAGTAGCGGGTAGCAAAATTATCGGTGCCATCAACGATGATGTCGTACTGCGAAAAGATTTCCATTACATTTGAATTATCTAGTCGAGTTTCGTGCAAAATAACATTTACATAAGGATTAATCTCGGCGATTTTTTCCTGAGCGCTCTTTGCTTTGCTCTTACCGATATCTGATTGGCCATGAATAATTTGGCGTTGCAAATTTGATTCATCTACTGTGTCGAATTCTGCGATTCCAATTGTCCCGACGCCAGCTGCAGCCAAATACATAAGAGCTGGCGAACCTAAACCGCCCGCACCAACACAGAGAACTTTGGCATTCATTAATCTTGCTTGGCCCGCCATTGCAAGGTCCGGAATAATTAAGTGGCGGCTGTAGCGACGAACTTCATCGACAGTTAGCGCGCGGCCAGGTTCTACTAGTGGTGGAATCTTCATCTGTATCGCCTTTTTAATGCTCAATTGGTAAACCGATTACGGGGTTATTCTGCCGTAGAACGATGCCTGGTTGCTAATTGCAATCGGTTCGCGAAAAACATAGAGGTGTAATTTCCCAGATTTGCCTCTAGCATTGGCTCAATGAGCACAACTGATGCACGTGATAACAAGTCGCGTTTACCTCGCGACGAACGGCGAGCACTCTTACTTGCCGCAGCCCTTGATGTCTTTACTGTCGCGGGTTACCACAGTGCAGCGATGGATGAGATTGCAGATCGAGCTGGCGTAAGCAAGCCAGTCCTCTATCAGCATTTTCCATCAAAACTAGAACTTTATTTAGCGGTACTGGATTTACATATTGACTCTTTAGTTTTCCAGATTCAACGTGCCATTGCTTCCAAAACCGAAAATGCTGGTCGCGTTCGCGCAACTGTTGATGCTTATTTCGATTTTATTGAAAGTGAAGGCGAAGCGTTCCGCTTACTTTTTGAAAGTGATATGAATGTTGAACCTGCAGTACATGAGCGATTAAATCGCATGACTTATGACTGCGCTGCAGCGATTAGCGCAGTTATCTCAATTGAGACGGGTTTGCCACAAGAAGCATCGATGCTCCTCGGAGTTTCGCTAATCGGATCAATTCAAGTCGGTGCGCGACATTGGCTAGATCGAGATAGCAAGTTATCGCGTGAACAAGCGGCTCGATTAATCGAAAGTTTGATGTGGCGCGGGGTTTCTGGATTCCCGTTAGGCAACAACTGACGTAATCCCATAGGATTCCCCCATGGCTACAAAGAAAACTGAAACTGTCCAAAAATCAGAGGTCCGCATCGCTGTCGCAAATGTAACGAGCGACCTTGCGTTCGAGAGTCCCGCTGCTCCAGCTGAAATTTCAGCGGCTGTTAGCGCAGCAATTAGCGCTGGAACTCCCCTAGTACTAACAGATGTCCGCGGCCGCACCATCATGGTGCCAGCTGATCGAATTGGTTTTGTAGAAATTGGCGAACAAACCGAGCGACGCGTCGGTTTCGGCTCCCTCTAACGTGTCTATAACTTTCGCTGATCTACCGTTACGTAAATCAACAATTGATGCGCTAACTGCGCACGGCTTTACTTCGCCATTTCCAATTCAAGAGGCAGTTTTGCCAATTGCCCTCTCTGATGGCGATGTTATTGGCCAAGCTAAAACAGGTACCGGCAAGACCTTGGGTTTTGGAATTCCAATTATTGAACGCATCATTGCGCCCCTTGATTCTGAATGGGAAGCCCTTGAGTTTAAAGGCCAGCCACAAGCTCTGGTAGTTGTGCCAACACGTGAACTTTGCGTGCAGGTAACCAAAGATATTGCTGAACTAGTTGGAAATCGTGGAGTTCGCGTGCTTGCTGTTTATGGTGGTCGCGCATTCGAACCACAGATCGAGGCGCTAGAACAGGGTGTTGAAATCGTTGTAGGCACTCCTGGTCGCCTGCTTGATCTTTATCGCCAAGGACAATTAAAACTTAAGAACGTTTCGCGTTTAGTTCTAGATGAAGCTGATGAGATGTTAGATCTTGGCTTCTTGCCTGATGTCGAAAAAATCTTTACCAGCACACCTAATCGTCAACAAACTATGTTGTTTTCGGCAACTATGCCTGGCGACATCATCGCTCTTGCTCGTCGCTTCATGAATCAGCCGGTTCATATTCGTACCCAAGATAATGAAGATGAGGGTGCTGTAGTTTCTAAGATCGAGCAGCATGTTGTTCGCGCTCATGCCCTAGATAAAATTGAGATGTTGGCTCGCATTCTGCAATCTGAAGGTCGCGGACCAACAATTGTTTTCTGTCGCACCAAGCGCACCTGTCAAAAAACTGCCGATGACTTGCTAGAACGCGGCTTCAGATCAGACACAATTCACGGCGATCTTGGTCAAGGTGCTCGCGAAAAAGCGCTAAACGACTTTAAAGCTGGCAAATCAGATGTTTTAGTTGCAACTGATGTCGCTGCACGTGGAATCGATATTGATGGCATTACTCACGTAGTTAATTACCAATGCCCAGAAGATGAAAAGACTTATGTGCACCGCATTGGCCGTACTGCTCGTGCAGGTGCTCACGGAATTTCAGTAACTTTTGTTGACTGGGATGAATTGGCGCGTTGGAAAATGATTGACACCGCCTTGAATCTTAATCTGGGCGAACCCGAAGAGACCTATTCTTCATCTGATTCACTATTTACTAAGTTTAATATTCCAGCGGGCTCTACCGGGCGAATGAATGTGGCGAAGAATGCGGCGCCAGTTAAGAGCGCAGCAAATTCGGAAAAGCCAAAAACTAAGAACGCGCCAGCAGCTGAGAAGCCAAAAACTGAGCGAGTTAAGCGTGAGCGAGTTCGTACTAAGCGAATCGCTGACTAAAAAATCTTAACTTCTTCTAAAATCGAATAAGCCGCATCTCGGTACTGCTGCGCAACATGGCAATTTTTATCATCGGTTAAGACACTTATCGCTTTAGGTTCAGCGACTAAAACTTGAGCTGAAATTGAAATCTCACCATCGATAAGCTTTAGCTCGGCAGAAATCATTGTGGCTAATTCGGAATTGTCTTTGGCAAAATATGGCAGCGCTTTAAATGGAGCTGAAGTAATTTTCATAACCGCCAAAGCACCTCTAAGCGAATGAATACTCTCTCGAACAGGCGCGATAACCAGCTGTGCAGCTTTCAAGACTTCGGCTAACTCATTTGTAAACAGAGGTGCTGAGTCGACTAGCACTAAGTCGTATTTCTCTGGAATCTCGGCGACCAAAGCTGCTAATGAATCCGTTGCGGTATGTGGCCTTAGATCAAAGCGCTCAGTGCAATTAATAACATTTTCACGAGTGCGTTCGTGGCCAAGTTTAAAAGTTAAAGCGCCGGATGAATCTAAATCAATTAGCAAAGCTTTCTTACCAAATTCGGCACAAGCCACAGCCAAAGCATGCGCCAACGTTGTTTTACCTACGCCGCCAGCGAAACTGGCTAATACAACTATTGGAGTACTCATGCGACTCTTACTCCCCAACGAATTTTGGCTTCAATCAAAACTGGTGGCAATAAACCATCAAAAGGTAGAACCAGCAAACTTTTGCGCAACGCAATCATTGCAATGTCAGTTGCTAAACCTTGTCCTGGCAGCGTTGGCCAACCGTAAAGCGAGCGAGCCCAACTCGGCAGAGCGGCGCCCGCTAAAGTAGCAATAGAAGCCCAAGCTGGCGCAGCAGGTGTCGCAAAGCGCACTGCGGTTGGCATCGGTGGTATCGCCAAAAACAGAGCAGCACGTTTTGCATCGTCACTGGCAATTAATTCGGGCATGATCTCAGTGAAATATTGCTTCATTTCAGCAACAGTTTTAGGAACAATTGAGTCATCAATGCCGACTGCCTGTGCGAATAGCACCATTTCGGCCACATATTGATCACGTTCCGAGTCACTTAAAGTGAGCCCAGATCTAACGGCTACATCTAAAAACGAATCAACCATTGCCATATGAACCCAAAGTAAAAGTTTTGGATCATCAAGGCCAAGATGTGAATGTATTTTTCGAACCCGAGCTGTTAAATCATTTGCTTGTGCTGGGGGGCCAAAAGTCAACGTCGAGACGTAATCGCCAGTGCGCTGCAATCTGCCCCAAGCATCTTCACGAAAATTAGAATGTTCGGCAACGCCAGCCATGGCTTGCGGATGAAGAGCTTGCTGAAACAGCGCACGAATTCCACCAATCAACATTGCTGGATCAGAGTGAATCTTCCAGGTAATTGAAGACGGTGCGAAAAAACCTAACTCGACGCTACTCATTGCGCTATGAATGCTCTAATCGCATCAACCAGCATCTGCACTGAAATCGCTGCTAACAAAAGACCTGCAATACGAGCTACCAGATTTACGCCAGATTCCTTGATGACTTTAAGAATGGTGGTTGAAGAAATAAGTACGAGTGCGATAACAACGTGAACGGCAAGCACTGCCGCTACTAAACCAACTGCTTGACCAGTAGTTTGAACTTGCTGTACGAAAATCATGGTGGCAACAATTGCGCCAGGCCCCGCTAACAATGGCGTGCCCAAAGGCACGAGCGCGACATTCTTATCGCGCGCCTCAGTTGAACCGGAGTCTTTGCCAGTTAGTAATTCAAGTGAGACGAGCAATAGCAGAAGACCGCCAGCAGCTTGAAGTGAAGCAATTGAAATATGAAGGTAATCCAGAATAAATTGGCCAAAGAGCGCAAAAAATGAAATTACGAAAAGGGAAACACTGGCTGCTTGCACCGCTAATTTGCGGCGTTCTTTAGGTGTTCGGTCAGCAACTAAACCAAGAAAGATAGGCGCAGCCCCTGGTGGATCAAAAATGACAAAAAGGGTCACGAAGCTTTGGATCGCAAAAGTAATTGCAGTAACTTCAGCCATATTCATGCGGTTACCACCCTTCGAGCATCTGCCATTGATTCTAAGCGTTCCCATTCTGCAGGATCAGTTACGTTTTCGCCTAATGAGTTTAATTTGCCAGTGCCGTGATAATCACTTGAACCAGTCATAACTAGATCTAAATCACTAGCAATACTTAGCAAACTCAATCGTTCTTCATTGTTCTGGTCTCGATGATTTACTTCAATACCATTTAAGCCAGCAGCCTTGAGATCGACAAAATCTGAACTCTGCAATATTTGCCCACGCATTGAAGCAAATGGGTGGGCAATTACGGCCACTCCCCCTGCGGCTCGAATCAACTTGATCGCTTCGACTGGCGTTGGCGCTAAGTGCGCTACATAGTATTTCGATTCATTGTTGAGCAGACTTTGGAAAGCTTCATCGCGAGTTTGAATTACTTTTTTAGCAACTAGGGCATCGGCCAAGTGCGGTCTACCCATCGTGGCTCCGGGTGGCATAGCTGCTTCAACATCAGTAATTGAAATATCAATGCCATCAGCTTGCATCAATTCAATCATTTTTCGCATTCGTGGCAATCGTTCATCGCGAGTATTTTCTAGCGCTTCTAGCAGTGCTGAATTCGTACCGTCAAAGAGCAATCCGAGCATGTGAACGCTTACACCTTCTTTGGTTAAGCATGAAATCTCGGCACCCAAAACTAGCTCTAGATCGCCACGCAAAGTTTGAGTCGCACTTGTCCAACCAGCAATTGCATCATGATCGGTAATTGCCAGAGTAGCCAATCCTTGCGCCAGAGCCTTATTTACTAATTGGGCCGGTGTATCAGTGCCATCACTGACAGTTGTGTGAGTATGTAAATCAATCATTTGATTCGCGGCCTCTGATTACAACTAACGCACAACCAATCAAGATCAAAAGAATGCCCGGAATGATTCCGACTGGTGGTTTCTGTCCCATCCACCAAACTGCCAGCAGCGAACTAACTGGAACTTCAAAGAAGACGATGAGTGAAACAATTGCAGGTGAAACTCGTTTTAAAGCTGAGTTGAACATGGTGTGGCCTAAAATCTGAGCGCCGGCGATTAGCCCAAGTAAAATCCACCATTCGCGCGCAGAGTAATTAAAGATTTGATTTCCGCTAAGAAGTGCAATTGGCAGCGCCGTCATTGCGCAAACAAAATAGCAAACTGTTGTATATGTGGTTGTTTCAAGGGTTCGTTGTGCGCGTGAACCAGCCATCATGTAACCAGCAGCTAACGCTGCCGAAACTAGTGCTGCTAAATCTCCCATGAATGCTCTAAATGAAATTTGTAAATCCACTCCGGAAATAAGTAGAACGCCTAGAAATGCGACTCCCATTCCAAGCCAAACCTTCGACGGGATGTGCTGGCCCGAAAGTTTTACAAAGATGGCTGCGAAAATTGGCTGCAGAGCAACGATTGCAGTACCTGATGCAACACTTGTGTAACGCATCGCCAGAAAGAAACCACCAAAGTGCAATGCAAGAATGAAGCCAGCAAAAGCTGCCCACTTGATGCCATTGCGTTCACGATGATGTCTGATTGCAAATGGGGCGGTAAGACTTGAGCCACCAAGATTTCGCCAGAAAATTAGAACCCAGATCGGCATTACGCTCATCGCAATTAGCGGTCCTGATGTTCCGATGCCGATTATTCCGATACCCATGCGAATCTGATCGCCACGCGCAGGCATTGTTGTGACGCTATCTCGGCTCATTGGCTAAAGGTAGCGCGCATGGCCCTTGATAAAGCAGTTACCCTTAGCCCATGAGCGGGAACACATTAAATCGAATCTTCCTCGCCCGATTAGCCGGAACTGCAGTCTTTGACCCTAATGGAGATCCAGTCGGTAAGGTGCGAGATGCTGTCGCGACCCTTCGCACAAATGATGCCCAACCTCGAATCCTTGGTTTAGTAGTTGAAGTGCCTTTGCGTCGCCGAGTTTTCGTACCGATTACTCGAGTCACTTCGATTGAAAGCGGCACGGTAATTATTACTGGTTTAGTAAATATGCGTCGCTTTGAAGTTCGCACTGGCGAAGTTTTAGTTTTAGGTGACATGCTTGATCGTTCGATTACCCTAGTTGAAGCTGGCGAAAATGTAATTGTTGAAGATTTAGCGATGGAGCAAAATCGCAACGGTGACTGGTTGATTAATAAAGTTCACATCATGCGAAAATCGCGTGGATTGCGTCGCAAGGGTCCAACTTCAACTGTAGCCTGGGAAGAAGTAACTGGTTTTGCCTGTGTCGAAACAAATCAAGGCGTAACTAATTTGCTCTACACGCTAAATACTTTGCGCCCAGCTGACTTAGCAACAGTGTTGCAAGATTTACCACAGAAACGTCGTGTCGAAGTAGCTCGTGGCTTAGACGATGAACGTCTTGCAGATGTGCTTGAAGAAATGGATGAAATTCATCGAGTTGCGTTGCTAACTGAACTCGAAGGTGAACGTGCTGCCGACGTACTCGGTGAAATGGATCCTGATGATGCTGCTGACTTATTGCGCGAGATGGGCCAAGAACGTGCCGACGCGCTAATTGAATTAATGGAACCAGAGGACGCTGAAGATGTTCTTCGGTTGATGAACTATGAAGATTATTCTGCCGGCGGCATGATGACGACTGAGCCATTGGTGATGTCAGCTGATTCGACAGTTGCCGAAGCGCTTGCTGCAGTTCGCAAAAACGAAATTTCCCCAGCTCTTGCTTCGCAGATTTTCGTCTGTCGCCAACCGCTAGAAACACCTACTGGTCGTTTCATGGGAATCGTTCATTACCAACGTTTATTGCGCGAACCGCCAGCCACCCTGTTGGGTTCAATCGTCGATACCAATACGCAAGGGCTTAATCCAGATGCGAGCTTGAACGAGGTTTCGTCATACTTAGCAAGTTATAACTTGCTTTCATTGCCAGTTATCGACGCCAATGACCGACTATTGGGCGCAGTCACAGTTGATGACGTGCTCGATCACTTATTACCCGAAAACTGGCGACATGATCATCGTGATCTTTCACGCAGTTCTATTAAAGTAAATACTGAATTGGAGGGCTAACCATGGCACGTAACAATGGTTTAGATACCCCGCGTAGCAAGGGCCGCACTCTTCGGCCAAATTACGATCCAGAAACTTTTGGTCGCTTATCTGAAAGTTTTGCGCGTTTCCTCGGAACTGCACGCTTCTTGGTTTACATGACGGTATTCGTAGCAACTTGGGTTATCTGGAACACCGTTGCTCCAACGAATCTGCGTTGGGATGACTATCCATTCATTTTCTTGACTTTAATTCTTTCTCTGCAAGCCTCTTATGCCGCACCACTTATTTTGTTAGCGCAAAATCGCCAAGCAGATCGTGATCGAATTCAAAGTAACGAAGATCGTGCTCAGAACGAGCGCAGCATTGCCGATACCGAATACCTAACTCGCGAATTAGCTAGTTTGCGTAGCGCTCTAGGTGATGTGGCAACTCGTGACTTTATGCGAAGTGAGTTATCTGATCTGGTTGAAGAACTGGAAAAGAAATTAAGTACTCAGCCCAAGCCGAACGCCGACTAAAGATTTCGGGCGCACGATAATTCGCGCAACGATTTCATCGAAAACTTTTGCCGCAGAACTTTCAGGATTAGATACAACCACCGGAATTCCGGTATCGCCCCCCTCGCGCAGCGCTGGACTAAACGGAACTTGACCCAAGATTGGCACATCTTTGCCAACTAATAACGACAAGCGCTTAGCAGTTTCAGCGCCGCCGCCTTCGCCAAAGAGCGAAATAGTTTCGGCACAAGTTGGGCATGGGAATGCTGACATGTTTTCAATTACGCCAATAACTTGTTGTTTCATTTGGTGAGCAATGCGACCAGCTCGCTCTGCTACTTCAGCAGCCGCAATTTGTGGTGTCGTGACAACCAAAATCTCTGACGATGGAATTAGTTGGCCGAGTGAGATCGCCAAATCGCCAGTTCCGGGCGGTAGATCCAAAAGAAGTAAGTCGAGATCGCCCCAATAAGCATCGGATAAGAGTTGTTCGAGGACTTTGTGCAATAGCGGACCTCGATAAGCAACGGCATCGGAGCGTTCTGGCTTGAACATCTCCATCGAAACCGTTTTAACGCCGTATGACTCAAGTGGAATAAACATCTGATCAATCGCAGTTGGTCGCTGTCCGATTAAACCCATTAACCTGGGAATCGAATGGCCGTAGACATCGGCATCGAGGATTCCGACCCGTAGCCCTAGTTTCGCAGCAGCGATTGCTAAATTGGCTGTGACTGAAGATTTACCAACCCCGCCCTTGCCTGACGACACACCGATTACCCGCGTCAGTGAATCAGGTTGCGCGAAAGGAATAAATTTTTCGCGGCCATTACGCAAAATCGATTTAACATTATCGCGTTGCTTATCTGACATGACCCCAAAAGTTAATTCAATTTCGGTGAGGCCTGCAATTGCAGTTAGCGCTGAAGTAATGTCGTTACGCAGACGATCCTTCATTGGGCAACCTGAAATTGTCAGCAATACGTGGAGTTCGAGGCGACCATCTTTGAAATCTACGCGATCAACCATACCTAGTTCAGTGATAGAACGATGTAGCTCAGGGTCCTGAACTTTTTCTAAAGCTTCGGTGACTTGATCAATTACGTTCATATTAAGTCCGGATCTATTTTACTCTCGTAGGTTGGCTTGCTTTTCTGCGGCACATCTTCTTGCGCCAAAACATCGTTGATCTGTTTTTTAATAAAAGTCTTCGGATTTAAGTCACCCGGTTTTAGATCTTCAAAACCTGGCCCAAGATTCTCGCGCAATTCGGCAGTTGCTGAATTTGAAATGTTGCGCAACTTCTTAACCATCTTTGCCGCATCACTGGCTAACTGTGGCAATCGATCTGGGCCAACTAAAATCATGCCTAAAACAGCTAAGCCAAGTAACTCACCGGCGCCGAGATCAAAGAACATATCGCAAGCCTATCGGTTGCACTATTTGCCGGCGATCAGAATTAACTTTGCAGTACGGCTCTCTTTGCCGCGGAGATAAGTGATTGTGACCTCATCACCCACGTTATGTGTGCGGATTTCAACGATTAATTCCTCAGGGCTATTTATCTTCAGGCCATCGATCTCGGTAATAAGGTCACCTGCGCGCAATCCTGCCTTAGCTGCAGGCCCGCCGGCCAAGATGGCTGATGCGGATTTTGAAATAAGTGCGCCGCCGCCGTTGTAATTCATATCAACTGAAACACCGATAATTGGATAAGTGGCTTTGCCATCTTTGATTAACTGATTGGCAGTCTTGCGAGCTTGATTAATCGGAATTGCAAAACCGAGTCCGATTGAACCTGACTGCGAGCCGAAAGCGCTGCCTAAAGAGGCAATTGCTGAATTAACGCCAATTACAGCGCCGGTGGCATCAACCAACGGTCCACCGGAATTACCTGGATTAATTGCCGCGTCGGTCTGCAGTGCGCTGATAAAAGAAGTAGAACTATTTTCATCGCCAGCAGTAACTGGACGATCTTTTGCGCTGATGATTCCTTGAGTAACGGTTCCAGATAATCCAAGTGGTGAACCGAACGCAATTACTGAATCGCCAACTTGGACTTTACTGCTGTCGCCAAATTGCAACGCTTTTAGCCCAGTTGTCTTAATTTTTAGAACTGCTAAATCATAAGATTCATCGCGACCCAGAATCTTTGCCGCATATTCACGACCATCATTGAGAATAACTTTTATAGTGAGGGCATCTGCTACCACATGGTTATTGGTTAACAAGTAACCATTGGTATCAATTACAAATCCAGATCCTGAACCACCACCATCTTTTGACATGGTCTCAATTGATACGACTGAAGGTAATACTCGTGCTGCAATTCCAGCAACTGAATCAGGTGATCGCTGAATCGTTGATGAAGAGGAAACTAAATTGACCCCACTTAGAATCAAACCTTTGGTGGCGTCTCCACCCAGAATTCCGCCAAGCAAACCCGCAACCAAAGCAAGCACAACAATTGATGCAGTTGGCAAGTTGCGTTTCTTGCTGGCAGTTATCTCTAGATCTTCTAGGAAGAGCAATTGATTTGGCTTGCGGCGAAAGATACGCGCTGGCTTAGACATGGGGCTATCTTCCTATAACTTTGTTGCGATCAACAAACCATCTCCGACTGGCAATAGCGAACTCTGCCAATGGTCACGGTTGGTTTTGATTCTTTTCCCAGCCTCGCGAAGCGCAATTGTCTTTGGATCACGCTGTGCTGGATCTGGCACTTTGCCACCACCAAAAAACGAATCGATTACTAGAACGCCACCGCTACGCAAAATACGATGCGCTTCATCGATTGTGTAAGTTAAATCAATTGGATCATGACGCAGAATGACTAAGTCATAGGCGCGATCAGTTAACTTACTTAAAACATCCATGACTGGATTAGTAATCAAACGAAAGCGAGCTGCCTCAATCTCGGCTTCATAAAAAGCCATCTTGGCAATTCGAGCATGTTCTATCTCATCATCAATTGAAGTTAGCGTGCCGCTATCGATCATGCCGCGTAATAGATAAAGGCTGCCGACGCCAGAACCGGTGCCAACCTCGACCACAGATTGCGCAGAAAGCAGATGAGCCAGTTGTTGCAGAAAAACTCCAGTACCAACGCTGATGTCGTTTGCTCCGACTTCAACGCCGCGCGCACGGGCATGTTCGAGAACTAAATCTTCGGCATTAAAGTTTTCCGCATAATTAAAAAGGCTAGTGATCATAGCGATGAAATCCAGGTTGTTAACAAACGAACTCCGAAGCCAGTGCCACCTTTGGGATTCTCGCCTGCATCAACTTCGCTGCGGCCAGTGCCAGCAATATCGAGGTGCACCCATTTACGATCACCAACAAACTTTTCCAAGAACAACGCAGCTGTTACCGAGCCAGCTTTGTAATTACCTTTAGCGGCATCGTTATTAATGTCGGCGACATCGCTTTCAAGTGCATCAATGTAGTCATTGATAAGTGGCATGCGCCAAACTCGATCGCCAGTTTCATTTCCGAGTTCATGTAATTTTGCTGCCAACTTGTCATCACGTGAATACATTGCCGCATACTGACGGCCCAGTCCTAGCGTTGCTGAACCAGTTAAGGTTGCGATATCGACTAGATAATCTGGCTTTAACTTCAAATTCGCATACGCCAAACCATCGGCAAGCACCAAGCGGCCTTCGGCATCGGTGTTTAAAACTTCTGTAGTGGTGCCACCAAAATGTGTAATGACATCACTTGGGCGCTGAGCAGTACCAGATACCGCATTTTCAGCACACATTAAGAGTGCCGTAACGCGAACACGTGGTGCTAGTTCAGGGAGTGCGCTCACAACAGAGAGGATTGCGGCAGCACCAGCCATATCAGTTTTCATTGCCATCATGGTGTCGTATGGGCGCTTCATGGAATATCCACCAGTATCGAAAGTGATTCCTTTGCCAACTAAAACCACATGCGGCCAATTACTAGAACCTTTTGGTGCATATGTAATTTCGATAAAGCGAGGTGGTGATTTACGAGATGAGTTTCCCACTGCAGCTAAGCCGCCAAATGGCGCTAGTTCTTTTCCAGCCAAGATTTTTATTGAAACATTGCGCTCTTTAGCCACGGTCTTTGCATTTGCAGCTATCCAGGCGGGCGTCTTTATATTCGCTGGCGTGTGTACTAGATCGCGAGCGCGCCAAACAGCGGCGGCGATAGCTAAGGCACGCTTTAAGGCCAACGTTGAGATAGAAAGAGCAATAGTTGGCTTCAGTGGTTTAGGCCCAGTTTTTAAATTCCAGATGTAGGCACCCATCGTTGCCGAGATGGCATGGGCTGTTGCATTGGCATCACTAGTTGCGCAAAATGTTGAAATGCTCTGTGCCTTACCTTTAACTTTACGACCAACAGTTGCACCTGCAGCGCGCAAAGCGGCCACAGATTGATCGCCTAAGCCAACTAATAACAATCTTTCAGATTTAGCATCTGGCGCACTTATTGGAAGTTCGAATGATTCGCCAGCTTTTCCAGTTGGCGCAAAAAATTTAAGTTCATCAAGGAGATCGATTTCAAATAAGTCAGCAATGCTCTTTAGTAAAAGAGTTGAACCGACTATTTTGAACTCTTTTTCAGCCTTAGGATCGCTATTTTCGACCAGCACAAAACCAAGGGCAATAATTTCGCTGGCGAGGGCCAATTTAAGTTCCGCCGGGATCGCCTTTAACTTTGGAAAATGTGGGGGTAGAGACATAAGCGTGAGGCTATCTGATTACTACTTCTTAATCAGCCCAACCGCTGCGTGTAACGCGGCACTTAAATTTGTGGCTTCTTCGGCATTCATTTCAACGACTAAACGTCCGCCGCCTTCTAGTGGAATTCGCATAACTAGGGAGCGAGCTTCCTTGGTAACTTCCATTGGGCCATCACCAGTACGAGGTTTCATGGCAGCCATTGGAACTCCTTTAAAGATCTTACGCGGGTGTGAGGGAGAAGTATCTCGCATTTAGGGGGTGAAACAGAAATCAAGATCAAGGGCTAAAGGCCTAACAATGCGCTCAATCTGGACTTTCCGCTGGAAATGAGCGAGATAACGGCCCGTTCAGGCACCCCGATTAAGTTGGCAATTTCTGGGGCAGCTAGGCCGCGCAAGAGATGCATCGTCAAAATTATGCGCTCCTCTTCGGGTAACTCACTGAGCACTTCGGCCAAGGTTTTGGCTGGTTTTGAGGCGCTCATAGGAGTACAGGCTACTAGCGTTTGGTTAGAGATCTCCGAAAGCGTAAAAGTGAGATTCGCACGCCTAAATAGGTCGGTAAATAGATCAAGTAAATGAGCACCTTTGGCGCTTTTATAGTCTCTGACCAATCAAAATTTGTGGCAATCTCTTCGCCGCTGGAAATATCGCTTAACTCAAATTTGCCGGTGCCTTTAATGATTTTGCCAACATGGTCTACTTCGCATAATCGCGGTGGCAGCCAATTTGTCACAACCATTTTATCTAGCAAGCCAAATTTGAATCCAGATTTAACTAGCGGCCCAGTTAGCGCACTGATACTCGTACCAACGCCACTTCGAATATCGGAGGTAACCCAAACTCGAGTTTGCAACATCCAATCGCCTTGACTTTCCCAGTCGGCAATTGCTGCCCAAACTTTATCGATCGGTGCATTAATTTTGATTCGAATATTTATTTGATTTGAAGACAAGTTATTTACCGCAAATCAATTAGAACTGCTGGACAACGATTCGATGGCTTGATCAACACTGGTGCACCAGGTAACTAATTCGCGCTGACCTGGTTTTACAAATCCTTCGGCCTCAAGATGATCAAGCAAAGTAACTAACGGCGCAAAAGCACCATGCGGATCAAGAATCAACACTGGCTTATTGTGAAACTTAAGAAAACGACCAACCCAAATTTCGAAAAACTCTTCAAGGGTGCCGGGGCCGCCGGGTAAAGTTATAAACGCATCCGCTAAGTCTTCAATTTTTGCTTTTCGTTCGCGCATTGAATCAACTACGTGTAATTCATGGCTATCGTGGTCAGCAAATTCAATATCAACTAAAGATTGTGGGATAACACCGATCGTGTGACCACCAACTTCTCGCACCGCACGGCCGATAGCACCCATGGTCGAAATATGCCCGCCACCAGAAACTAAGCCCCAGCCTTTATTGCCAATCGCATTTCCAAGTTCAGTTGCAACCGTTTGGTACTTCGCATCGATAGTTGGTGACGATGAGCAAAAGACGGCAATACGCATGTCGGTAAGGATAGGGGCTAGGCTTGCCTTATGTCGCAACGAGCAGCTGGATACGGAATTGCCACTTTAATCAATGGTGGCGAAAAAGATGGCACTGTCCTTGATACTTGGTTCCCAGCACCAGTTTTAGGCAATCTGCCGACAACCGCTCCCGCCGAATTAGCTTCGATGGCTCTACCTGACAATGCGCGCGGGGTTCGTAGCGAAGTTGTCGCAATCGAAATTGATTTAGCAACACCACCTGCCTCAGTTAGTGATGCCTACCTGCGTTTGCATTTACTTTCACATCGATTGGTCAAGCCACACGGGCAATCACTTGATGGAATTTTCGGAATTTTAAATAATGTGGTTTGGACTTCGGTTGGTCCATGTTCAGTTGATGACTTTGAGATAACTCGCGGCAAAATCCGAGCAGCAACTGGACAACATGTTGCGGTTTACGGGGTCGATAAATTTCCGCGCATGGTTGATTACGTAGTTCCAAGTGGAGTGCGAATTGCCGATGCAGATCGAGTCAGACTAGGCGCGCACTTAGCAAGTGGCACAACCGTCATGCACGAAGGTTTTGTAAATTTCAACGCTGGCACTCTCGGAACTTCGATGGTTGAAGGACGAATTTCGGCAGGCGTAGTTGTTGGTAATGGCAGCGATATTGGTGGCGGCGCATCGATTATGGGCACGCTAAGTGGCGGCGGCAAAGAAGTTATTTCGATCGGCGAGAATTGCCTACTCGGTGCAAATTCTGGTTGTGGCATTTCACTTGGTGATAATTGCGTTATTGAATCGGGCACGTATATAACTGCTGCAGCCAAAGTTTTGCTGCCAGATGGTGAAGTAGTTAAGGCAGCAACACTTTCGGGTGCAAACAATTTGCTTTTCCGTCGTAATTCTCAAAGTGGCGCACTTGAAGCGGTAATGCGTACTGGCACCTGGGGTGGGCTTAACTCAGTTCTGCACGCTAACTAATTCTTCATTGGTTGGCGCAAACCAAGTTGAAGGCAGCTTGGACCTACTACGAAATGTTTCGCCGCTTAATTTAACTTTTTTGCCAGTACTTGATTTTGCCTCAATGACTTTAACTGAACCGGTTTCATTAAGCGTCAAGATCTTCACTGAAACCACATCCGGCAACCCAAAAGCACTAGCCAGCACTGCTTGTGTGATCTCTCGCTTCCATTTGTAGAAATTTGGATTTAACTTGGGATCAAGTGACCAAGGATCTGGCACCGAGAAGGTGTAACCAACATCAGTCCCCCACGCATTTTTTGAAGTTTCAGTCATTCCACCTGTCGATGAGCCGAAATAAGTTCTAATTGGTAGTGAATTTCGAGTGACCGTTAAGCCAGTGGTTTCGGTAACTGAAGTCCGACTTACTGCAGCTTTCCAAATTTGCCCCCATCTAGGTTCGGCCTCTTTGGAATATCCGGCAAAATTCTGATCACTAATCGTTGAGTAAAGTTCACAATCGCAACTCTTTAGAATTTTACCGACTTTACTCATTGCATAACTGCGAGAAGCTATCGCCTGCGCTTCTAGAGCGGCTGCTGGCCATGACGGGGGAACTTCACTGATCCCCCAAAGGTATTCATCATGCAATCTAACTTGGTTTACTATCGCAAGTCGATTACCTAATTTGGCATCTTTAATTATCTTGACCTGCATTTGTCCATAACGATACCTAGTAGTTTTCTTGGTATGCGTTAGCGATAAAACAGAATCTGGACCAGCTAAATATCTAGTGCCACTCCATCGGATAGTTAACAAGTCAACTGGCGTTAAGATCGTTGTGATACCTACTTGGGTTGTAGTGATTGCAACTTGCTTATTTGAAATAGAGAGTTTTACGGAATCTTTTGCGGCCAACACTGAAATAAATTGTGGTTCGGTGCCATCTCCGGAAATCAATTGCAACGCCACTCCTGGTGTATCGCTTTTAAAGGAAGCTGAAGTTAATTGGTGGCCAACGTTTACTCTAAGAATTTGATCATCAGTTAATGGCAAAACTTCGCTGCCGGGATAGTAATAATTCATGATTGCAGTTGCGGTATCCCCCGCTAAAGCTAAACCTCGAGCACCTATCTGACTCATGCCGACGCCATGTCCATAACCTTTACCGGTAAATGAGATTGACGCAGGCACTTCGGCAGAAGCTGCCGGCAAATTAGCCAGCACTAACGTTGCCATCAATAAGGGCACAAAAATGCGAAAATTAAGGCGTTTCAAGGCTAATCCTGCGGAACTAGCGACTTTGGCGAAGTTATAAAGCCAGCGCCCCAAGCCATCTGCATTGTAAACAAAACTGCGGGCATCATGGCTTTTTCTAGCAAACCTTTGCCGAGCATAATTCCGGCTATCAAAGTAAAGCCTGCATAGATTCCAGCTGGCACATAGAGCCAAGGTGAGGTGACTGAACCCGCGATTAGTGAAGCAATAGTTCCGGCTAGCGCAAACGGTGGAGCCAAGTATCGATAGTTTATTGTGCCGGCGTGCTTGCGAGATACAACTCGGCGCCAGCGGCCATACTCAAAATATTGTTTTGCCAAAGCTACCAAATTAGGCCTTGGTCGATATCTGACTTCTAGGCGAGGATCAAAGAAGATTTTGCCGCCGCGTTCACGTAAGCGAAAGTTAAGTTCCCAATCCTGTGCGCGGATGAATCGCTCATCGAAACCACCAATTTCAATTAGCGCAGCTCGTAAGAAACAACCCAAATACACAGTATCTACTTCGCCAGAGCCGCCGCCAGTATGAAACTTTGCCGCACCAACTCCAAGCGGGCTTCGCATTGCTCGGGCAACACTTTTTTCGAATCTTGTTTTTCCAACTGCGCCCATTAATCCACCAACATTTACCGCACCTGTTTTGCGCAGCAGCTCAACTGCAATTGATAGATAATTACTTGGTATTTCAGCATGACCATCGACTCGCACAATGATTGGTGAATTCGATTTCGCTAGCGCAAGATTTAATCCAGCTGCCGTACGTCCAGTTGGATTTAGCACTACAACAACGCGTGAATCTGATTTAGCTAACTCGTTCGCAATTTCTAGAGTTGCATCTTTCGACGGCCCAATTGCCAAAATAACTTCAAACTTGCCCAGATAATCCTGCGCCAGGATTGCCTTAACTGCAGCGGCTAAATGGTTTGCCTCATTTAAAACTGGCAAAATGACTGAGAGATCCGGTGAGGTAGATAACTCACTTTTTCTCGGGTCAGGTGCGGTAGTCATAGCCCCTAAACCGTATCGCCCAAGTACGCTTTCACCATGTCTTCGCCTCGCAAACACAGCCGTGCCATTCGGGCGATTACCTCACTTTCGGTGGGAATTGTGGCGCTTTCTGCCATTGGTTGGCTGGGGCTTGGCCGAGTTAGCGGATCCTTGAATCGTACTGATGCCTTTGCTGGTATTAATAACCGACCTGATAAACCAACAAGTGCGATGAATATATTGCTGGTGGGTTCAGACAACCGCAATGGTTTAACCAGAGATCAAATTCGTGAACTTTGGGTGGGTGGAACTGAAGTTGCAGCTGGTTCAAGATCAGACACCATGCTATTAGTTCACATTAGTAAAGATCGTGACAGTGCCGTGATCATCTCTCTCCCGCGAGATTCCTTAGTGACAATTCCAGAACATGTAAGCAGTTTGGACAAGACCAAGATGGTTCCGGCGCGCCAAAATAAATTGAACGCCGCCTTTAGTTTTGGTGGGGCTCCGCTTCTAATCGAAACTCTTGAAGGCGAAACCGGTCTTCGAATTGATCATTACATCGAAATTAATTTCTTAGGCTTCACGAACATTATTGATGCTCTAGGTGGGATTGATGTTTGCGTCAAAAAAGATATCGATGACTCAAAATCGAACTTACAACTTTCCGCTGGACTGCAAACTCTAGATGGAATCCAGGCTCTGAAATATGTGCGCACTCGCGCCTTCGATGGGCAAGGCGATATTGGGCGCATGAAACGGCAGCAAGAATTTATGTCAGCTGTTTTGCAGAAAGCAACCAGCACTGGAACGCTTTTAAACCCAATTAAGTTAGTTAGTTTCTTTAATGCTGCGATTAAAACTGTCACAACCGATAATGAGTTTAACAAGAATGATCTCTTAACTTTAGGAAAGCAGCTCAAGAACCTATCTGCCGATCGAGTTCGCACGCTAACCGTTCCGCTCTCAAATGCAAATGCTCGAGCCGAAGGTGTTGGTTCAGTTGTGATCTGGGATAGCGTTCTAGCACCTGATTTGTTTAATCGTTTACTCAATGATCAACCTATAATTGATGAAATTAAGGCGACCCCTTCGGCGAGTGCCTCGCCAACTACTACTTTGGTAGATAAATTTAAGACTCAAGCAGCCTCAGATAACACTTGCCTGAGTGCGAAATAAAGGAATCAAGATGAAAATGAAGTTATCGGTTATCGGAACTGGGTATCTAGGCGCGACACATGCCGCCTGTATGTCTTCTTTGGGTTTTGAGGTAGTCGGGGTTGATACCGATGCCGCCAAGATTTCCCAGTTAAGCAATGGCGAGCTGCCGTTCTATGAACCTGGTTTAGATACTTTGCTTGCCGATGAAGTTAAATCTGGTCGCTTAACTTTCACCACTGATTTTTCTCAGGTATCTGATGCAGATATGCACTTTGTATGTGTTGGAACTCCGCAAAGTAAAGATGGTCTGGCAGCAGACTTAACTTATGTTCGCTCTTCGGTTGCAGCAATTACACCTTACTTAAAGCCCGGCTCGTTGGTTGTAGGAAAATCAACTGTGCCGGTTGGAACCGCACAATCACTACGCGAAGCTCTACTCAAATCAGCTCCTCATGCGGACTTGGCCTGGAACCCAGAATTTCTACGCGAAGGTTTTGCGGTAGAAGATACGTTGCGCCCTAATCGTTTAGTGGTTGGTGTTACAAGCGATAAGGCCGAAGAAATGCTAAAGGAAGTTTACGAACCAGTGTTGGCGCTTGGCACTCCTTGGATTCGCGCAGATCTACCAACTGCTGAACTGGTAAAAGTTGCGGCTAACTCATTTTTAGCAACCAAGATTTCATTTATCAATGCCATGGCTGAGGTTTGCGAAGCCGCAGGTGGCGATGTCACAGTATTGGCTAAAGCAATCGGCTATGACCCAAGAATTGGAAATCGTTTCTTGCAAGCAGGTATCGGTTTCGGTGGCGGCTGCCTACCGAAAGATATTCGAGCTTTCATGGCTCGCGCTGAAGAACTTGGAGCTAAGCAAGCGCTGGAGTTCTTAACTGAGATCGATGCCATCAACTTGCGTGCACGCCAGCGTGTTATTGATGTAGTGCGCGCAGATCTTTCAGAAGATCTAACCCAGTACAAAATTGCCGTATTAGGTGCAGCCTTTAAGCCAGATAGTGACGATGTGCGAGACTCCCCAGCGTTAGATATCGCAGCGCAATTACATGCAGCTGGTGCCAAAGTTGTCGTGCATGATCCAAAAGCAATTGATAACGCCCGTAAGCGATTTCCTAACTTGGGCTTTGCCGAGTTGATTGAAGAATGTGTGGCTGGCGCAGATTTAATCTTGCACTTAACTGAGTGGAAGCAATACCGCGAGCTCGACCCGGTAGCTATTAAGGCCCTAACTAAGGGAGCCATGATTATTGATGGTCGAAACATGCTCGACCGTGAACTTTGGCGAGCAGCTGGTTGGAAATTCCATGCCTTAGGTCGTACGGATTAAGGCATGAATACCACCGAGACAATTTCGCAAGCACTTGAACTTAAGAATTGGGCAGTTGTAGGTCTAGGCAATAATCCTGATCGACCGGCATTTGGTGTGGCAAAGTTGTTACAAGATAAAGGTCATCAGATTTTCCCGGTGCATCCAAAAGCTGAAACTGTCCACGGTGCAACCGGCTATCAATCACTATTAGATATTCCAACTCAAGTCGATGTCGTCGACTGTTTTGTGAATTCAAATTTAGTTGGCGAGGTAGTTGATCAAGCCATCGCAATCGGAGCAAAAGCGGTTTGGCTACAACTGGGAGTTATTGATCCAGCAGCGGCAGATCGAGCACAAGCTGCAGGTCTCTTAACGATTATGGATCGCTGTCCGGCGATTGAATACCAGCGCTTTATTTAGAGTTTAACTAGAAGCCAGTTTTGTGGCTTCGGCGCGCAGTTAAATTAGCGCCTTTCGCTTTAGCTTCACTTTCTAGCTCTTTCAAATGATCTGCAACTTGCTGTGAAATCTTTTCATCGCTGATTCCTAAAATCCGAGCTGCCAAAATTCCGGCATTCTTAGCGTTTCCAATTCCGACTGTTGCAACTGGAATTCCGCCTGGCATCTGCACAATTGAAAGAAGTGAATCCATGCCATCTAAATTCTTCAGCGGAACAGGTACGCCGATAACGGGCAAGGTTGTTAAAGATGCCACCATGCCAGGTAAATGTGCAGCACCGCCAGCGCCAGCAATAATTACTTTAGTACCGGCTTTTTTAGCGCCTTGTGCAAAAGCCACCATTTCAAGAGGCATGCGATGAGCTGAAACAACTGCGGTTGAATATGAAATTCTGAATTTATCGAGTACTAGAGCGGCTTCTTCCATAACTGGCCAATCAGAATCTGACCCCATGATGATTGCTACATCACTCATCGATAACTCCGCTCATATAGTCGATCGCATGTTGTACTTCAGTGGTTAATTCTACGAGGTTTTCGCCAAGTAAAGTCACGTGGCCAATTTTGCGCCCAGGTTTAACTTCCTTACGGTATTGGTGAATCTTTAACTTTGGGGTGCGAGCGAGGAGATGTAAATATGGGCGATACATATCTTGCTTATCGCCGCCTAATACATTTCCCATGACGGCATATTCTGCAGTCATCGAGGTATCCCCGAGTGGCAAATCTAAAATTGCCCGTAAGTGCTGCTCAAACTGACTTGTTACAGATCCGTCAATTGTCCAATGACCTGAGTTATGTGGACGCATGGCTAACTCGTTAATGAATAACTGATCACCTTTAACAAACATCTCAACAGCCATGACCCCAACTAATTTGATTTCAGCCGCGATACTAAGAGCCATTAGCTGTGCTTGTTGGCCAAGTGATTCAGTTAAATCAGGCGCGGGCGCAATTGTCATCGTGCAAATGCCTTCGCTTTGCACTGTTTGGGTTGGCGCCCAAGTTGCAGCTTGTCCGTGCGGTGATCGCGCCACCATCACTGAAATTTCCAAATCAAAATCGATTAATTCTTCAACCAGCAGCTTGGGGTTTTCTTGCAAAATGCCGGCAAGCTCACTTTCGGAATTAACTTTCCACACGCCACGACCATCGTAACCGCCAGAAATTGATTTAGCGATGACTGGATACTCCAAAATTTCAGCAGCGTTAGTAACTACTTGCCACTTAGGAGCCAGATAATTCGCCAACTTTTCACGCATCGCGGCTTTATCTTGCGAATAGATAAAGCTTTCCGAGTTTGGATAGAACTTAACCCCTTCGCTTTCGAGGGCTCTAATTACCGAGATCGGAATTAGTTCATGTTCAAAAGTTACCAAGTCACATTTCTTCGCGAACTCACGCACTTGAGCTAAGTCGCGATAGTCGCCAACTTCAAAATTGGCAATTTGTGCGCCAGAATCATTTTCAGATTGTGCAAGTAAAAGTAGATCAACGCCTAGGGCCGCTGCAGGTGCGGCACTCATTCGACCAAGTTGGCCGGCACCGATTATGCCAACACGTGGAAAGGGCGATTTCACTTGCCTATCGTAGGTGAATCACATCGCCTACGTTAACTCGAGCGCCACTGGCTAACTGCAGTTCGCCTAATTCGTTGATTCCCATTGCGCGCGAACTCAGGATCTCGCCCGAAGGTAAGTGCACTTCGACCTCTTTGCCCAACGTGGAACTTACTTCGCGATACTGTTCGAATGCAATACTCGAACCGCTCTCCCAGAGACCAATGGTCAGCGCAAGGTTCTTTAAAATCTCAGGCAAGATTAAGTTTCGATTTAATTCAGAGAAATTCGCTAACGCCAATGATGTTGCAGTAGGGACAGGTAATTCAGTTTTAGCCATCTCGACATTAAGACCAATACCAACTACAACGCCGTTCTCTGTAGCCTCAACCAAGATCCCGGCTACTTTCTTATCTCCAATTAACAAATCATTTGGCCACTTTAAATTTGTAGCAACTTTCTTATCTAAGCTTTTTAACGCATTCACTAAACCTAATCCCACTAATAATGGAATGACACTCCATTCAAATTTGCTTCGTTTTGGTTCTAAGTAAAGTGAAAAAAGAAGCGCGCTAGATTCGGGTGCGTTGAAAGTGCGATCTAATCTGCCGCGACCCATGCTTTGAAATTCAGTTACATAAACATCGCCGTGTTGCAGATTTTCTTTTCCGATAAGTTCTGTTTGGGTTGATGTCACGCTTTGAAAAACACTTACCCGCCAGTAACTGCCGCGCAATGTTGCGTTCATCGCACTCTCATTTAGTGCTTCGCGAACCATTTCGACCTCCATAACTAGTACCGTAGGGGCATGAAGCCAGATCTGCATACTACTGCCGGAAAAATTGAAGATCTTCGCAATCGCTTAGAAGAAGCTGTCCACGCTGGTTCTGAAAGTGCGATTGACAAGCAACATGCTAAAGGAAAAATGACTGCGCGCGAGCGCGTTGAGAAACTAGTAGATGCCGGTTCGTTTACTGAGTTCGATGAATTTGCTCGACATCGCTCTGTTAATTTTGGCATGGAAAAGAATCGTCCGTACGGAGATGGCGTGATTATTGGAATCGCCACAATTGATGGACGCAATATCGCCCTCTTCTCTCAAGATTTCACAGTTATGGGCGGAAGTCTTGGCGAAGTAATGGCCGAGAAAATCGTCAAGATCATGGAATACGCCCTAAAGAATGGCATGCCGCTAATCGGAATTAGTGATTCTGGTGGCGCCCGCATTCAAGAAGGAGTGTCCGCTCTCAGTGGATACGGCCGAATCTTTAGGTTAAACACTCGCTCATCTGGCGTGATTCCACAGATTTCATTAATTCTGGGGCCATGCGCAGGCGGCGCGGCTTATTCACCAGCACTTACAGATTTCACAGTGATGGTTAATGAAACTTCCCATATGTTCATTACTGGACCAGATGTTATTAAGACAGTAACTGGTGAAGAAGTGGGCATGGAAGAACTTGGTGGTGCTCATACACACAACACTAAAACCGGTAATTCACATTACTTAGCTCAAAATGAAGATGACGCTATTGATTACGTCAAAGCCCTTCTTTCATATTTGCCAAGTAACAACATGGATGGCGCTCCACATTTGCCAGCAACTGAAAGTTTGGAAAAGAAGTTAACCGATAGCGCACTTGATACTTTGATTCCAGATAGCCCTAATCAGCCTTACGACATGAAGGTTTTGATTCAAGCGATACTTGATGAAGGTGAATTCTTAGAAGTTCACTCGCTCTTTGCCCCAAACATTGAGGTTGGTTTCGGCCGGATTGAAGGCGAGTCAGTTGGAATTATTGCTAACCAGCCGCAGCAATTGGCTGGCACGTTAGATATAAATTCCAGCGAGAAAGCTGCGCGCTTCTTACGTTTCTGCGATGCCTTTAACATTCCAATTTTGACCTTGGTTGACGTGCCTGGCTTCTTGCCCGGCACAGAACAAGAGTGGGATGGAATTATCCGCCGCGGCGCTAAATTGCTTTATGCCTACGCTGAAGCATCAGTTCCACTCGTAACTTTAATTACCCGTAAAGCTTACGGTGGCGCTTTCATCGTGATGGGTTCAAAATATATTGGCGCCGATATCAATTTAGCTTGGCCAAGCGCTGAAATTGCAGTTATGGGCGCACAAGGTGCGGTCAATATTCTCTACCGCAACGAGTTAAAGAATGCGGAAGATCCAGAAGTTAAACGAACTGAGTTAATTACTGAATACAACGAAACTCTTGCTAATCCTTACTTAGCGGCTGAGCGTGGCTATATAGATGCGGTAATCGAGCCAAACCAGACTCGTGAATATATAACTAAAGCTTTTAGATCACTTAAAACTAAGCGTGATGCATTGCCACCTCGTAAGCACGGAAACATTCCACTCTAATGACTGCGCCAAAAATCACATTTAGCGTTATCGCAGGCAACCCCTCTGCTGATGAACTTGCTGCGATCGAAGTTGCGCTAGCAAATCACAAACGCGAAGAGCTAAAGCCAGTTGTGAAGCGGAGTATTTGGGCAATGCCTTTGATGCGTACTCAATTACCGCAACAAATCAAGTTCGGGTCAGGGCGTAACTTCTAAGATGACTAGATTGATTTTAGCTTCGGCATCTACTTCACGTAGACGACTACTCGAGTCGGCGGGCTTAAAGCCAGAAATCATCGTTAGCCATGTCGATGAAGAAACTGATTTTTTCAACGCAATGTCACCTGCCGATATGGTGATTGCGCTGGCAATTACCAAAGCACATACCGTTCGCGAACAGATCACGGGCGACGCGGTAATCATTGCTTGTGATTCAACCTTTGAATTTGATGGGGTTTCACTCGGCAAACCAGGCACACCTGATGTGGCAACTGAGCGAGCAAGTCGCGTACGCGGAAATTCTGGCTTACTACACACTGGTCATTGCATTATTGATACCAGCAAAGATCGCGAGATTTCAGATCGCATAACCACAAAAGTTACTTTTTCAGATATGACTGACCTCGAGATAGCCGATTATGTTTCAACTGGTGAACCATTGCATGTAGCAGGTGGATTTACTCTCGATGGTTTTAGTTCGCCATTTATTCCAAGCATCGAAGGCGACTACACAAATGTTGTTGGCATCTCAATGCCATTTATACGCGCGGCAATGAGCGAACTCGGTTACACCTGGCCGCAAGTTAAGGAGCTCGGATGAAACGTGTTCTAATTGCTAACCGCGGCGAGATTGCAGTTCGCGTAATTCGAGCATGTGCTGACCATGGCTTGGAAAGCGTGGCGGTTTACTCTGAAACTGATCGTGATTCGATGCATGCGCAGATGGCAGATTCGGCATATTCATTAAGCGGCACAACAGCAGCGCAAACATATTTAAATATTGAGAAGTTAATTGCTATCGCAAAGAAGTCTGGGGCTGACGCGGTTCACCCTGGATACGGTTTTCTCTCTGAGAATGCTGACTTTGCGCAAGCTGTAATTGATGCTGACTTAATTTGGATCGGTCCCCCACCTGCTGCAATTAAAGCTTTGGGCGATAAAGTTTCAGCTCGCAAAATTGCGGCCAATGCCGGAGCCCCACTGGTAGCCGGAACTGCTGATCCAGTTGATAACCATGATCAAATTATTGCTTTTGCTAAAGAACATGGCTTACCTGTTGCCATCAAAGCAGCTCATGGCGGCGGCGGTCGCGGACTAAAAATTGCTTTTACGATGGCCGAAATTCCTGAGGCTTTTGCATCCGCCGTACGCGAAGCTATTGCTGGCTTTGGCCGTGGTGAATGTTTTGTAGAGCGCTATTTGGATAAACCTCGGCATGTAGAGACCCAAGTGCTCGTTGATAAATTCGGCAACGCCGCAGTAATTAGCACACGTGACTGCTCATTGCAGCGCCGTCATCAGAAATTAGTTGAAGAAGCACCTGCCCCATTTTTAACCGCTGCGCAAAACGAAGAGCTATACCGCTCATCTAAAGCGATCATGAAAGAAGCTGGCTACATCGGCGCCGGCACTTGCGAATTCTTAATTGGCATCGATGGCACTATTTCATTCCTAGAAGTAAATACTAGATTGCAAGTAGAGCACCCAGTAAGTGAAGAAGTTACTGGCATCGACTTAGTTCGCGAGCAATTCCGAATCGCAATGGGTGAAGAACTTGGGTACACGGATCCAGTAATTCGTGGTCACTCGCTTGAATTCCGAATCAATGGTGAAGATCCAGGACGTTCTTTCTTGCCTGCCCCTGGTCGCATCACCAAGATGTCACTACCAACTGGGCCGGGCGTAAGAGTTGATACTGGTTTTCGATCAGGCGATGGCATCACTGGAAACTTTGATTCATTACTAGCAAAATTAATTGTAACTGGAGCAACTCGCGAAGAAGCAATTGCACGCGCACGTCGCGCTATTGCTGAATTCACAATTGAAGGAATGGCAACCGCGCTTCCGTTCCACCAAGCGATTTTGCAAGATCCAGCCTTCACGCAAGAATTTAAGGTTTACACCAGCTACATCGAAAAAGAATTTAAAAACGAAATTCCTGAGTTTAAGAATTTGCCGCTAGAAGCGCAGACCAAAGCAGCAGCCGATCACTTAGTTGCCGAAGTTAATGGCAAACGTTTTGAAATCTTGGTGCATGCACCAGAACCAGTTGTTAAGCGACATCGTGCAAAGGATGCTCTCGCTGGAGGTGCTGGCGGCGTTGGTTTAACCAGCCCAATGCAAGGCACCGTCGTAAAAGTTGCAGTAACCGAAGGTCAAAGCGTTGAAAAGGGCGACCTAGTGATCGTGCTCGAGGCCATGAAGATGGAGCAGCCGTTAATGGCTCATCGCGCAGGTGTGATCTCTAATTTAACGGCGGTAATTGGTGAGACGGTTACTAGTGGCACCGTGCTCTGTGACATTATTGAGGCATGAGCCAACCGCTAATCAATGCCGAATCTGCCGCAGCTGAAATTGCAAAGCGGTCAGGAGTCCCCGCCCACGATGTTGCTTTAGTAATGGGTTCAGGCTGGGTTAGTGCAACCGATGCCTTGGGTACACCAAAGTTTGAGTGTGATGCCCACGAGCTACCAGGGTTTTTAGCACCTGCAGTTGAAGGACATTCTGGAAAAGTTCGTTCCTATGAAATCACCGAAAATGGCAAAACTGTTCGAGTTCTAGTTTTCCTAGGCCGCACCCACCTTTACGAAGGTAAAGGAATGGAACCAGTTGTTCATGGCGTTCGCACTGCAGTTAAAGCTGGTTGCAAAGTTGTCGTACTAACAAATGCCTGCGGTGGTATAAACACTGACTACAAAGTTGGCCAACCAGTTTTGATTCGTGATCACATTTCGCTTACAGCTGCCTCTCCACTTGAAGGTGCAAATTTTGTAGATTTAACTGATCTATACAGCAAGCGAATTCGCGCCATCGTTAAAGGCGAAGATAGCTCTTTAGCTGAAGGTGTTTATGTGCACTGGCGCGGCCCAAGTTACGAGACGCCAGCTGAGATTCTCATGATGCGTGGAATGGGCGCTAATTTAGTTGGTATGTCTACCGTTCCTGAAGCAATTGCGGCTCATGCACTCGGTGCTGAAGTTCTAGGTATCTCGCTAGTAACTAATGCTGCAGCCGGCGTAACTGGTGAGAAGTTAAACCATGAAGAAGTTATTGCAGCCGGAAAAGCTGCAGCTGATCGAATGGGCAAGTTATTAAAGAGCGTAATTCCAAAGTTAGTTTGAGTTACTCTTTTAAAATGGATAAACAATTAGCTGCCGAAGTTTCTGCTTGGATCGCTGATGACCCAGATCCAAAAACGGCAGCGCAATTACAAGCTCTACTAGTCGCTGGAAACGAAGTAGAACTTCGCAAATACTTCAACGGCTTTTTACAATTTGGCACTGCTGGATTACGTGGCCCGATTGGCCCAGGTCCGTCCTGCATGAATAACGCCGTTGTCGGGCGTACTGCCGCAGGCCTAGTTGCTTATATGAATGAACGTGGCCTTAAAAGCGTTGTTATTGGTCGCGATGCCCGCCATGGTTCAGAGGATTTCACGCAAACAAGTGCTGAGATCTTTAGCGGTGCTGGCATGAAGGTTTATGTATTGCCCAGACCGCTGCCAACACCTGTTTTAGCTTTTGCGGTTAATGAATTAGGCGTAGATGTCGGCGTAATGGTCACTGCCAGCCATAACCCACCCCAAGATAACGGTTACAAGGTCTATTTAGGTGGAACCGTTGATGGCATTGAATATCGCGGCAGCCAGATTATTACGCCCACCGATAAATCAATTTCAAATCAGATCGATCAAGTTACTTCGCTTAAATCTCAGCCGCGTGGCACCGAGTGGGAAGTATTAGATGAAGAAATAGTTCACAAATACACAACCCGTACTGCACTCTTAGGGCCAAGACCAGCTGATCTAAAAATTGTCTATACCGCAATGCACGGCGTAGGCACTAAGACTTTGCAACACGTTTTTCATAAAGCTGGATTCGCCTCGTTGATTCTGGTTGATGCGCAGGCTGATCCAGATCCAGATTTTCCAACCGTGGCATTTCCAAATCCCGAAGAACCTGGCGCAATTGATTTAGCGTTAGAGACGGCAAAAGCCTTTGACGCTGACTTAGTTATTGCTAATGATCCTGATGCTGATCGTTGCGCCGCAGCCATTAATGATCCGAAAACTGGCTGGCGCATGCTTCGCGGCGATGAACTTGGCGTGGTTCTAGGTGAATCAATTGCCCGCAGTACTAAGTCAGGAATTCTGGCTAACTCAATTGTTTCCTCTTCAATCCTGAGCAAGATTGCTAAACATTACAATTTAGATTTCGTTGAAACTTTAACTGGATTTAAATATTTAGCCAAGATTCCGAACCTGACTTTCGGATATGAAGAAGCACTTGGTTATTGTGTAGATGCTCAAACCGTCAACGATAAAGATGGCTTATCTGCAGCGCTAATGTTGGCTCAGATTGCCGTTGACTTAAAGCGTCAAGATAAAACAATCCTTGATCTGCTAAATGAAGTTTGGGCTAGTCATGGTTTCCATGGAACCGAACAAATTTCGATTCGCGTCAATCAACTAAGCGATGTCACTAATCTAATGAGTGGGTTGCGGGCTAATCCGCCGCAAATGATTGCCGGCCGCGTAGTTGAAAGTATTGATGATCTAGAAAAACCAAGTAACGATTTGCCACCAACTGATGGCTTGCGAATTTGGCTAGCTGGTGGGATAAGAATAATTATTCGCCCCAGTGGCACCGAGGCAAAGATGAAGTGTTACGTCGAAGTGATCGCCCCAGATTCGGCAAGTGCCCAAATCGTCCTAGATGAACTAAGATCACCTCTACACGCATTACTCACACTTAATTAAGAGCGAAGGGCGCAGTTCCATGAGCTTTTATGGCCTCGTCGATGGCAGTGACGCTTCGCTCCGCAACTATTTAAAGCAGCTTCCTGGCGTAGATCAAGTTGGCGCTGAAGCCCGTGCCGCCATGTTGGCAACGCGCAGTATTAAAACCACCAGCAAAGCTTGGGCAATCGATACCGCAATTTCGATGGTTGATTTAACAACTCTCGAAGGCGCTGACACTCCAGGCAAAGTTCAAGCACTTTGCGCTAAAGCTTTTCGCCCCGATCCAACTGATTCATCAGTGCCCCGCGTTGGCGCAGTCTGTGTTTACAACGACATGGTTGGCATCGCTCGACAACATTTAGATTCGATTGGCGCACACGAACTACCAGTGGCTGCAGTCTCAACTGCGTTTCCGTCTGGGCGTGCTTCGATGGCAGTTAAATTGCAAGATACTGAAGATGCCATTGTTGCCGGTGCTGCTGAAATCGATATGGTGATTGATCGTGGCGCTTTTTTAAGTGGTCGTTTAATTGAAGTCTTTGAGGAAATTGTGGCAATCCGCGAAGTTTGCGGCGATCGCGCCCATCTAAAAGTAATTCTAGAAACTGGCGAACTAGTCACGCTAGATAATGTTCGTAAAGCCTCTTACTTGGCAATGTTAGCTGGTGCTGATTTCATTAAGACTTCAACCGGCAAAGTAACACCCGCTGCAACCGCCCCAGTGGTGCTAGTAATGCTCGAGGCTGTTCGCGATTTTTATGATTTAACCAAGGTGCGAATTGGGGTAAAACCAGCCGGCGGAATACGCACAACTAAAGATGCCATCAAGCAACTAGTTCTAGTAAATGAAACTGCTGGTCCAGAATGGCTCAATCCCTCACTATTTCGCATTGGCGCTAGCGCCTTGCTTAATGACCTGCTTATGCAACGTATGAAAATGTCCGATGGCTATTACGCTAGCCCTAACTATGTAACGATCGACTAACGAGGCTAATCAAATGAACTTCGAATACGCAGCTGCTCCCGAATCACGTTCGGTAGTTAAAATCGATCCGGAATATGGCCATTTCATCAATGGTAAATGGGTTAATGGCTCATCACATTTCAACTCAATTAACCCAGCAACTGAAGAGGTTTTGAGCCGAATTGCGCTCGGCAAAGCTGCCGATGTAGATGCTGCCGTTAAAGCGGCACGAAACGCCTTTGATAAGAGCTGGTCAAAGTTATCTGGTCGCGAACGTGGCAAGTACTTATTCCGCATTGCTCGCATTATGCAAGAACGTGCGCGCGAATTCGCAGTCCTAGAAACTTTAGATAACGGTAAGCCAATCCGCGAATCTCGCGATGTAGATGTTCCGTTATCTGCTGCCCACTTTTTCTACCATGCAGGTTGGGCCGACAAACTTGAATACGCCGGCATTGATACCACCACTGCCCCACATGGCGTGGTTGGTCAAATCATTCCTTGGAATTTTCCGCTGCTTATGTTGGCCTGGAAAGTTGCACCAGCACTTGCTACTGGCAATACGGTAGTTTTAAAGCCGGCCGAAACAACTTCATTAACGGCGTTGTTATTTGCCCAAGTTTGTCAGCAAGCCGGTTTACCTGATGGTGTAGTAAACATTGTCACGGGCGATGGCAGCACAGGATCTGCAATCGTTAACCATCCTGGTATCGACAAAATAGCATTTACTGGTTCAACTGAAGTGGGCAAGTTAATCGCTCGCGCAGTGTCACCAACAAATAAATCTTTAACTCTCGAACTTGGTGGCAAAGGTGCCAATATTGTTTTTGGTGATGCTGCAATTGATGAGACCGTCGAAGGAATTGTTAATGGCATCTTCTTTAATCAAGGCCATGTCTGTTGTGCTGGCTCACGACTGATTCTGCAAGAGAGTATTGCCGATGAAGTTCTCGAGAAGTTAAAGCGCCGCATGGATAAAATCCGAGTTGGTGATCCGCTCGATAAGAACACTGATTTAGGTGCGATTAATTCAGCTGAACAATTGGCAAAGATTCATGAGCTAACTGCAGCTGGAGAAGCTGAAGGTGCAGGCCGCTGGAGCCCTAATTGCGCACTGCCGGAAAAAGGTTTCTGGTTTGCGCCAACTATTTTCACTGGCGTTACCCAAGCTCACCGCATTGCGCGCGAAGAAATCTTTGGCCCTGTGCTCTCAGTATTAACTTTCCGCACCCCCGCTGAGGCCATTGAAAAGGCCAATAACACGCCATTTGGGCTCTCTGCCGGTATCTGGAGCGAGAAAGGTTCGAACATTCTTTGGGCTAGCCAACAACTACGCGCCGGTGTGATTTGGGCAAATACCTTTAACAAGTTTGATCCCGCTAGCCCATTTGGCGGTTACAAAGAATCTGGTTGGGGTCGCGAAGGTGGTCGTCATGGCCTGAGCGCTTACTTGAAGGGATCAGCAAAATGAGCGGTCGCCTAGAAGTTATGAAGACTTACAAGCTATACATCAATGGAGCTTTTCCGCGCACTGAGTCGGGTCGCTCTTACGAGATCACCAGCAATAAAGGTGTGTTCTTAGCCAATGCCTGTTTAGCTTCACGAAAAGATTTGCGAGACGCTGTTGTTGCAGCACGCGCTGCTCAACCTGGCTGGGCCAAGGCGACTGCATTTAATCGTGGCCAAATTATGTATCGCATTGCTGAAATGCTAGAAGGTCGCAGCGATCAGTTCGCTCAAGAAATTTCTCTGCAAACAGGTGCTTCATCGAAAGAATCTCTACAAGAAGTTAGTGACTCAGTTGATTTATTGGTTTGGTATGCCGGCTGGAGCGATAAGTTGCCTTCGCTAGCAGGTTCAACTAATCCAGTTTCTGGTCCGTACTATAACTTTACAATTCCAGAACCACTTGGCGTAGTAGGGGCAATTGCCACAATTGATAAGCCACTTCTTGGCTTCGTTGCAGCCATTGCGCCAATTTTAGTTTCAGGTAACACGGCAGTTGCGTTAGCTTCTAGTTCTGCTCCCCTATCTGCAATTAGCTTTGCCGAAGTAGTTGCAACTAGCGATTTACCTAATGGCGTCTTGAATATTCTCTCTGGTCAACAAAGTGAGTTAGCACCATGGTTTGCTTCGCACATGGATATCGATGGTTTAGATATTTCTGGGCTGCCAAGTGATCAACACGGCGCAGTCAAAGAAGCTGGCGTAGAGAACTTAAAGCGAATCTCAGCGTTTACGAAGTTTTCCGAACCTGGCCGAATCTTGGCTTTCTTGGAAGCCAAGACCATCTGGCATCCAGTCGGCAATTAGCTATTCGGCCGAAACCGCTAAATAGGCTGGTTTAACTACCTTTTCGATGATCGCTAGGCGCTCTTCGAAGGGAATAAATGCGCTCTTTAGCGCATTAATCGTTACTCGTTGCAGATCTAGGAAATTCCAATCAAAAGCGTTTACTAACTCATTCATTTCGTGAGTCATTGAGGTGTCGCTCATCAATCGATTATCGGTATTTACAGTGACTCTAAAACGTAATTTCGCTAAAGCACCGATCGGATGCTCTTTGATCGAAGCTGCAGCACCTGTTTGCAAATTAGAAGTTGGGCACATTTCAAGAGGCACGCGACGATCGCGCACGTATGAAGCTAGCCGACCTAGTTTGGCTTCACCGCTACTGAAATCAACATCATCAATAATTCGCACACCATGGCCAAGACGTTCAGCTCCGCAAAGTTGAATTGCTTCCCAGATTGAAGGTAGTCCGTACGCTTCGCCAGCATGAATTGTGAAGTGAGCATTTTCGCGACGCAAGTATTCAAATGTTTCTAGCTGATCACTTGGTGGGAAGCCATCTTCTGGCCCAGCAATATCAAAGCCAACCACGCCTTGATCGCGATACTTAACAACTAGCTCGGCAACTTCTTGTGATCGCTTATTCTGACGCATTCCACAAAGAAGTGAGACAACTCGAATCTGCAGGCCTTCAGCTTTCGCATCGGCTTCGCCTAATCGATAACCCTCGAGAGTTGCTTCAATTACTTGCGAGAGCGATAAACCTTTTTCCACGAAAAGTTCTGGTGCACCACGAACTTCGGCATAAACAACGCCATCGCGGGCTAAATCGAGAGCGCATTCGCGAGCAACGCGAACAATATCTTGGCGGCGCTGCATCACAGCAATTGTGTGACCGAAAGTTTCTAAATAACGAACTAGCGAGCCCGAGTCACACGATTCGCGGAACCAAACAGCTAACTCAGCAGCATCCTTAGTAGGTAGGGCTTCGTAACCAATTTCATTTGCAATATCAATGATTGTATGTGGGCGTAGTCCACCATCTAAGTGATCGTGCAGAAGTGCTTTAGGCAGGCGTTTAACTTGCTCTGGGGTGGGGCGCTTTAACAAGTCGCTCATGCTTCAATCCGCTCTAGTACTAAAGGCATTCGATCTACGATGCCGCCTTCAACAATTATGACAGCACCTGCTAGTACCTCTAACGCACGCTCAAAGCGAGCTGGTTCATCGGTGAAGAGCGTCATAATTGGTGAGCCTTGCTTTACGTAATCTCCTGGCTTGGCATGGAGTTCAACGCCAGCACCTGCTTGCACCTTTTCGCCTTGGCGCGAACGACCAGCACCTAATCGCCATGCAGCAACTCCGACTTTCATCGCATCCATTGCAGTCATGGTGCCGCTATGAGTTGCCAAAATTTGATGACTCTCTTTTGCAACAGGTAACGCTGCATCAGGGTCGCCGCCTTGTGCACTAATCATGCGTCGCCAATGATCCATCGCGCTGCCATCGCGCAACGCATCAGCCGGATCTTTACCAACAATGCCAGCTGCATCAATCATTTCGCGCGCTAACAAAATTGTAAGTTCGACAACATCGGCCGGGCCACCACCTGCTAATACTTCAACTGATTCGCGAACTTCAAGGGCGTTGCCAGCAGTTAAACCAAGTGGCACATCCATCGCAGTTACAAGCGCACGAGTTTTGACTCCGGCAGCTGTGCCGAGTGCCACCATGGTGCGGGCAAGTTCTGCCGCTTTTGCAGGATCACTCATAAACGCGCCGCTGCCCGTTTTCACATCTAAAACTAGCGCTGAAGTTCCTTCGGCAATTTTCTTACTCATGATTGATGACGCAATTAACGGAATAGCTTCAACGGTTGCAGTTACATCGCGTAATGCGTAAAGTTTTTTATCAGCCGGTGCTAAACCTGCACCAGCTGCACAAATAACGGCGCCACAATCTTGCAATACTTTGAGCATTTCATCATTACTTAATTCAGCGCGCCAACCCGGAATTGATTCAAGTTTATCTAGCGTGCCACCGGTATGACCTAAACCGCGACCCGAAAGTTGAGGCACTGCGCCACCGCATGCCGCAACTAGCGGAGCCAGCGGCAAGGTAATTTTGTCGCCAACGCCACCGGTTGAATGTTTATCTGCAGTTGGTCGATCTAACTTAGACCAATTCATGCGCTCGCCACTATTGATCATGGCATTTGTCCAGCGTGAGATTTCGCGAGTACTCATGCCGTTTAATAAAATCGCCATTAGCAGCGCTGACATTTGCTCATCAGCTACTACCCCGCGGGTGTACGCCGAGATAACCCAATCTATTTGAGCATCGGTTAATTCATTTCGATCACGCTTCGCTGAAATAATTTCAACGGCAGCAAAAGGTTCAATCAAGGCGTTTTTCCATCTCTTCTGGGCCAAATGCCCAAGGCAATAGTTCAGCAAGTGGCTTGATTCCCTGGTCAGTCATCATCGCCAACTTACTACCACCGTGCTCTTGAAGTAGCTGACGACAGCGACCACATGGCATTAAATAATTCTTATTTAGATCAACACAAATAAAGGCAACTAAACGTCCGCCGCCAGAGAGAATTAAATTAGAAACCAATCCGCATTCCGCGCAAAGCGTTAAGCCATATGAAGCATTTTCAACATTGCAACCAGAAATAATGCGACCATTGTCAACAAGAGCCGCTACACCAACTGGAAACTTGGAATACGGTGCATAAGCACTTTCCATTGCGGCGATAGCTGTTTTTTTGAGCAGCTGCCAATCAATTTCAGACATCAGTGAGCTCCGCCGCGCTGATATGGAATTCCATCG